>MAAC01013440.1_pt1 | contig 57214 bp, 46 predicted proteins | sample 1115981 | NCBI WGS metagenome assembly MAAC01 (sample SAMN04961126, study PRJNA320927) | seawater metagenome | isolation source: sample BD02T64 sea water enriched with oil for 64 days | place: USA:Gulf of Mexico | collected 2013-07-27 | reverse complement strand
ATGCTCATAAAGCTGATAACAATTCCCTCCTTTTGCTTTTGCTTTAAACATGGCGGTATCTGAGCGTTTCATCAAAGTACCAATATTACCGCCATTATGAGGGTACATTGCCACACCAATACTAACAGAGACATGCACTTGCTGTTTCATAAATGAGAATGGCTGTGCAAATGAGGCATTCACTTTTTCGGCTACAACCTCTGCCGCCTTAACGCTCTTAATATCATCTAGAAGAATAATAAATTCATCCCCGCTTACACGGGCAATAAGATCAATCGTCCGTAAACATCCTTGTAACCTCTGAGACACGGTTTTTAACAATAAATCGCCAACATCATGCCCCTGGGTATCATTAACCATTTTAAATCGGTCGATATCAAGAAAAAACACCGCCAACATAGTGTTCGACGTATTTGCATGAATAATAAGATCTCGCGCCCGCTCCATCATTTGCGTTCGATTCGGAAGATTCGTCAAATTATCATAATACGCTAATTGTTGGACATGCTGTTCTGAACGGCGAGACAATAATAACCTGTCGACACGCTTCCTCAGCACCGTAAAATTGATGGGTTTTGGTATAAAATCCGTTGCCCCCGCATCGAAAGCTTTCTCAATGGATTGTTCGTCATGTAATGCCGTAATGATCAAAATAGATGGGGGAATATCACTATTAAGTTGTAAGATCTGTTGACACGCATCAAAACCACCAGCTCCCGGCATCACGGCATCCATCAGTACCAAATCAGGCATTTTTGCCTGACAAACTTCCACTGCTTTTTCTCCATTTTCCGCTTTTATAATAAAATACCCATCCCTTTCCAGCATGCCATGTAACGTTAACAACATTACAGGATCATCATCAACGATTAATATTGTTGGCTGCACATACCGAATATCTTTCGCCTTCTCTCCTTGTTGAGTTAACTGATTGTTCAGGACTTTCTGTAGTTCCAAATAACCGCTTTCAATATCCTTTATAAGTTCATGGGCTTCTGGATGTACACCGGCTTCACACAACACTTCCAAGTCTGCGCATTGGTTCGCTAACGGTAATGCTCCTATATTCAGTAAACTGCCTTTTATGCAGTGGGCCAAATACCGTACCTGAGCCTCTTCTGAGTGTTTAAGGGCGTACTTAAGTTTATCCAAATAAAGAGGTGTATTTTCTCTAAAAGAATCGATCACACGAGGAAAATGCTGGCCAAGTCTGTGTCGTAGAGTTTGAAACCGCTCTATATCCAATGCGTTCTGAATAGGCTGATCTTTAGCCGATGACGACATTTTTTTCGATGCATCAGGGTCAGTCTCTATCACTTCAACACCCAACCAATGCGTTAACTTGCGCTTAAGGTCATCAAAATTTATAGGTTTTGGTAAATAGTCATCCATCCCCGATTGTAAACAACGCTTTTTGTCATCACGCCCGGCATGAGCAGTCATCGCCACAATTGGGATATGAAATTCTTTTCCCTCCTCTTTACGTATAGCCTCAGTCGTCAAATAGCCATCTAATATTGGCATATGGCAATCCATAAGAATAAGATCAAAATGCTGTTGATCCAGCATCGATAACGCCTCTTCTCCCTGATTTGCTACTCGGCTATAACAACCAAGACGTTCTAGCATACCTAATGCGACTAATTGATTGGTATGATTGTCCTCCACCACCAAAATTCGCGGCGTCCCAATATCAGCAACCTCCTCCTCTAGGTACATCGATAACACGTCGGCAGGAGGGTTAACTCTTCGCTCGACGTTAATCGGCGAATGCTCTTCCAGCACCCCTAGTACAGATTGATAAAAGGATTCGGCATCGATAAACGCCTCAACATTCAACAATCCTTGGCTATCGGCTAACCCCTGATCCTCTCCATTTTCTACCACAATAACTTTCACACCTCGAATATCTGATGTGTTATTAATTGCATCAACAAATTGAGAACATGACATATCCGTTAACGTCGCATCAGCAATAACTAAATCATAAGTTCGCCCCTGCTCTCTTGCTCTAGTCAGTAACGATAACGCTGTGTGGCCTTCTTTTGCTTTTCGACAAAAACATTGCCATTCGGTAAAACAATCCGTCAGCTGTTGTCGCAATACAGGATCTTCTGTAACAACTAACACACGCACACCGATTAGTTGATCAACATCAAACTCATCCTGTACAGTTTCATCGTTAACTGCCTCTAATGGCAATGTAAACCAAAATGCACTTCCCTTCCCTGTTTCACTTTCAACCCCCATTTTACCGCCCATTAACTCGACTAACTGGCGGCAAATAGTTAACCCTAACCCTGTTCCACCGTATTTTCGCGTTGTCGAACCGTCGGCTTGAGAAAATGCATCAAATATTCGTTTTTGTGCTTCTTCAGCAATACCAACTCCAGTATCTTTTACAATTATCCTGAACATCGGTAATGTCTCATTCCCCTCGATGCTCAAGGAAATATCAACACTTCCCTGCTCGGTAAACTTAATGGCATTCCCAATCAAATTAATTAACACTTGTCGAATCCGCCCAGAATCGCCCCGAAGTACTCTGGGTGTTTTTGACTCCACCTTAGCGTTAATAGATATATTTTTTTGCTTTGCTTGAGTAGATAATAATTCAACAATATCACCTATTAATTCCTGTGGCTCATAATTCACAGGGCTGATACGCATTTTTCCAGATTCAATTTTAGAAAAATCTAGGATATCGTCAATTAACATCAGCAAAGCATCACCCGATTGAGTGGCTACTTTAATATATTCTTTTTGTCTTTGTGAAACATTGGAACGCTCCAACAAATCTAGCATTCCCATAATTCCATTCATCGGCGTTCTTAACTCATGGCTCACTGTTGTCGCAAATTCTCCTTTGGCATTTGCCACCCCCAACGCGCTATCTCTTGCACGCTGCAGCTCTTGCTGCCTTTGCTCTAACTGGCTCATCATTGTATTAAAGGCTTTCTCCATTAATACAATTTCTTTAGAGCCTTTGAGGCTTGCTCGCACCTGAATATCACCTTCCTCTGCCTCTCCCATCACCTCAGCCAATTCATGCAATGGCTGAGTCAACCGCCTGGTCATCCCTAATAACAATAACAATAATACACCAGCTAAACCAAATGAAACCAACACATTGCTCTGCAGGATTTCTGTTGTTAATATCGCCAAACGTTCTTTAGATACAACAACACGCACATAACCAATAAGTTCATGTTCAGTTTGGGGTTGACCTGCAAAAGGAGAGTCATTTTCTGACTCATCTGCACCCGCATAAACAGGAGCGCTGAAATACCATGCATGAGACGTTTCCTTATAATGATTTTCTGTACGCTTTTTCCTTATTACCCCTGAAGGAACCGTTGACGCTCCTTCTGTATACTGCCATTTTTCATTAGTGGTCACGATCGCAACACCCGTCACATCAGGGAATTCCATGGTAGATTTCGCGGCATCTATCGCATTATCTTCACTAAGGTATAACAGTGCTAGCGTACTATGTTCAGCAAATGCATCCGTTGTTTTTCGACCTTGTTTAAACATTTGTTCATAAACGGCTTGAGTAGTAATCGAAGATATGACCAACGACGTTGCCAGTGCTAAACAGATAATCCCCAAACTGAAAATAAGAACTAATTGCTGCCGAAACCCCAAATCATTTGGCCACACTCTAGAGGGTACATTCATGCTATATAAACTCCTGACTTACTGTGGTGGATACGACATCCCAAACTCACTCCGTTGCTTTTTATTGAAGTGTAGCCCAATATGATTCGCTGTACGCACGTTTACAGCAGTTAATAAATCACGTACTGGGGATATACCAAATTCCAATATCGATTGATGGTTTTGTTCAGCTATAGGCTTCAACGTTGATGCTAAATGCATCTTTTTTTCCATAGAAACAATCATATCTGCTAAACTCTCCCCCATTGCATGGTTATCAGGATACAAGGAAAACAACACGCCACGTTTCATATCAACCAAGTTACTAGAAAAAACCGTGAGTTTTCTACGCCACGATTTTTCCAATACCATCCCCATAATACTTTTATCTAAACGCGAACTATCATGAGATACCCATAACGCGTCAGTTTCACGTTTCATATCTTTGAGTAACCTGCGATACTTTGCAGCTTGCTCATGTATATCACTTGCTGGCAACATGGTTAATGTTAACCCTAAATCTTCACTCACTTTTTGGGCTTGCTTAATTAGCCACTCCCCGGGACCCGGCTGATATATCACATAAACATTCTTAACCTTTGGCTGTAATTGCAACAACATTGACAAAAGGCGTTCCGGGGATGGGGTCAATGAAATCCCGCTTAGCCCATGGCCATTAGGATGAACAACTACTCCACCAACAACAACGGCTTTCGGCATGTTTGAAGGTAATGATTCAATCACGTTCAAACCTCGACGCCCCAATGTAATAACCGCGTCAATACCATGCTTTTTCAGCCGGTTATTGATCGCATCCTTTGACTCCCCCTTCTCCAAGCTCAACAGTGTAGTTGACCCTACATATTTACCGGAAACACCCTCAGCAATGCTGAGAAACACCTGACGATAAGGCTCCCGTATTTCTGGATACAATACTGCCAAATTACCTGCCATACTTTGATTCATCATCAAAAACATGACGCAAAAGAACACTGTTTTTTTCGCCGCAGGTGACACTATCAACCACAACATATTTATCGTGATTGTAATAACATATCCAGATTTAATAACAAAATAGTTACAGACCATTCCTTGGCTCCACTATATTAATTAACATTACGCAATAATGTCCCGTTACAATGCTAATTCATAGCCCTTGATAGAATACCCGCCATCCACATCAAGCACCGACCCTGTCACGGCGCTTGCCGACGATGATGTCAAAAAAACAGCCGCACTCGCTATAGACGTTGGATCACCCACACCTGAAAGCGGCTGGTATTTTGCGTAAAAATTATAACAGGCATTCACCACATTCTCATCCATTCCTAAATCAGAAAAAACACTTGTACGGGTAAAGCCTGGATTGATTGCATTAACCCGAATATTATCTTTAGCCCATTCAGCAGCTAAAATCTTTGTCAATTCAATCATGCTACCTTTAATTAAACCATATAAAGGCAAACCCAATAGGTATCTATTCGTCACAACCGAACCAATATTTAAAACACTTCCTTTTGAGCGTTTTAAATGAGGGTATGCTTCTAAGCACAACAAGTAACTATGGCTAATATTCTCTGTGATAGTTTTCATTATTTTAGACGGCTCAAACTCAGCAGACGGTATAAGGCAATCCTGACTTACCGCATTGTTGACCAGAATATCCAATCGACCAAAATGCTCAATCGTTTGCGAAATCACTTTTCCCAACGACATAACATCACAAATATCAAACGCCATTCCTATGGCGCTATTGCCCGTAAGATCCATGTTTTTGGCGACATCCTGGGCGAGTTGCAAATCACGACTTGTTACCACAACTCGTATGCCTTTTAATACCATTTCCTGAGCAATTGCTTTGCCGATACCTTTTGAACTTCCGGTTACAAGTGCAACAGGCTTACAATTTTGTTTATCCATAACTATCCACTCCGTCCCCAAATAACCTTAGAATGTGTTAAAAGCGTAAATCCAATTCAGCATAGATACTTCGACCGCTCAGCGGTAAATCATCCGGGATCAAGCCAGTTGAAGAACTAGGCTCTCTTGCATCACTATTAAATAAATTGCGTATCGATACAGCGCTCCCCCAGTTACCGTTACTGCTAATTCGTCTAATCGTGAGATCTGTCACAGCATAATCATTAACCGAAGAACGAGAATCTCCTTCGGCTCTCGCTCGATCCAGTACGTAATTAACTTGAGTCTGCACTGACCAAAACTCAATGAAACGCCATTTTGCAGCCAGGTAAAGTTGTTTCTGTGGGGAATTTGCAGCATCTGATTTAACATTACCATTTTCGGGGCGCTCTTCTGAGTCTTGATACGCAAAATTACCAGTAATGTCTAATTCTCCTGTTATCTGCCAGTTGAGTTCCGCCTCAATCCCCCTGCCGACTTGTTTACCCGAGTTCTGTGCCGTACTGCCTGTCGTTGGATCACTATTAGGCACGTACTGAATAATATCTTTCCACCAGTACGAAAATATATTCAACCCCAAACGTAAGGTTTCTACAGGCCGGTAATCAAACGCAAGCTCTACGCTATCTATTTTTTCTGGATCCAAATCTGGGTTACCAATAACTGCCGGATTATTTCTAATAAGAAGCTCTGCATAACTCGGAGAACGAAATGCACGACCGTAGAGCAGCTTCATGGTTAGATCATGCCTTGTGGACCACACAAGTGCTGCACGAGGATTAAACGTATCGCCAAAATCTGAGAAGTCGTCATACCGAAGCCCCAAGGTAAACTCCCAATCTTCTATAAAACCCCATTGGTCTTGTACAAAGGCATAACGGTTTTGCCGGTCCCGTTCATCCATAAATACGGCAAAGCTATCACTAACATCAACGAGCGGACTATCGGGCGCTATAGGTGCGCCTGTTGAGGGGTCAATACCAAAATTCTTACGCTCTTTTACTTTATAAATTTCACCTAAGTAATAACCTGCGCCAAAACGAAGCTGATGACGATCGATCCCCGTAAAAAAAGTAGATACATTAAAGCGCGAATGACGTTCATATATTTCAGGATTACCAATAAAGCCGTTTGGATACACAACCCCTAGATTCACTCCTGGAGGAAATATAATCAAATCCTCTTCAACTTCTTGGCTAGTATCCAAATAGCTAAGCTGCACCGTCAGATCCCAATCCTGAGCGAATATTGCATTATGATACGTAAGATCAAAGTTTCTTCGATCACTCGCATAGCGATTATGTGGGTCTAGCGCCTCAGCTACTCCCGCACCATTACCAAAATCCCTACGCCGTTGTAACCCCGCTCTAAATCGTAAATTTTGATAGGTTGCATCAAACCGTACATCCAAATTCTCCCGCGACAAATTCACAGACCCAGGTGCCAACGATGCATTGGTCCCTGATGCCGCGTCTAACCCCGTCTGTGCATCAGCATCAATCTTTTCATCCTGACCGTCAGTCTTGTGATATTCAAGTGTTAACGCCACATCGGTATCGCCCCAACTATCGGATGCCAGTACCCACCCATCTCGGGTATTAAAACTTCCCGCTCTAACGCCAGCCGTCGTTTGTTCAATATCATCAGATGACTTGGTTATGATACTAATAACACCCGCAAACGCTTCAGCTCCATATACCGCCGAACCAGGTCCTCGAATGACTTCGATTCTAGCAATGGCTTTTACGGGCATGCCCCCCCAAATTAAGTTTCTATCACCGCTGTATAGATTGGTAATAGGTATGCCATTAATTAGCACCAACACTTGTGGGCTGTAATTTGAGTAAATACCTCGCATGGTATAAATGGGGGCATAGCCAAAATTATTTCTTGCTACATGTAAGCCAGGGACCGTTTCCAAAACTTCATCGAGATCCGTTGCCCCCATGGCATGAATATCTTTCGCAGTAATCACCGTCGCTACTGCAGGAGCTTTGGCAATAGATTGGCGCGCCCCCGTCGCGACACTGACCATATCTTCATCGCCATAAAGCTCAAACAACGCCTCTTCATCATCAGCATCAAGTGATTGAGCATTTGAATGGCTAGAGAACAACAACCCACTACTCATACAGACAAACAAATACATCAGCAGAACCCTAACTCTGCCCCTAACACTATATCTTCGATCCATTTTCTGCTTTACAACACTATTATTCATTCCCAACCCCTCACACCAGGACCCTGATATTCAATACATTCGCAACGACAAGGAAAGAATGAGCCCTCTGGCTTTTTCTCCGCATCTCGTGCACAAAACATAATCCCAGCGCTAAAGCACAAAGTAATATAGTGGTAATATTGCCGTGGGGTTAACCCTTGATCTGCACACATCGCACCCATTAATGTTGATATATTCATACGAAGATTATATCCAAGCGATTGCAACATTAACTCAATATCATTTGCCAATCTCACGTAAACACCGTCCCTAAAACCCAGTGTTTCCGCAAACTCCAACAATGGAGTAACGCGTTCATCTTGTTTCGTAATTGGTCGACCAAACCCCGGTACTTTTGCTACCTGTCGATTCTTTCCTGACCCCGGCCGCCCGATGACCAACCTATCAAGACGTTTTATCAGAATAGACTCTAAAGGGACACCGCGCTCTAATTCTTTCTGAGTCGAACACAAAAAACTCATCGTTGCTAACAAGGGGCGGTGTCCATAGATCGTAGCTTCAGAAACGGCAAGTCCTGCGCTAATTCCCAAGTTACTTGTACTACGGGCAGAAACCGCTAAGGCTGCAATTCGATTATTCCATAATCGAGGGTCAGGAAAGCTAGTAGAAATTCGCCAGATGCCATCAAATAATTGAACTTGTTTTTCGCTAAATTGGCGGCCACAGATTCCAAACATTAACTGACCCATCCAAGATAGGTCTTTTAATTCAGAAAAAACATCCTGCCCACGTAACACAACACGCTCACCAGGAAACCACCCCCCCATATCTGTTAACCAGTTATTTTCCCAAAATGGCAGCTTGTCGAATCCTCCTTCAAATTTCACTGGAGTTTACCTGATCGACAGATGACTCGTGTTGAGGGTCGTCGCCTTGCGAGAAATTGCCTTGTGGATCATTGGTTACTGTTAAATCATCTCCATGAAACGGAAAGCTTTTCCAGCCCCGCTCTCGCTGCTCAAGCGCATGAACAGCAGCACCCGGCAAACGAAGAAGCAGTGTCAACATCTCCCCTTGCTCCGCATCAAATTCCAAATCCAACATCGCTGCCGCAATTACTCCCGTCATAGCCAACGGCATATTAGCAGCAAATTCCAATTCTTCTCGATGTTGTTGCAACCACAACGTATGCTCACCACCATGACTATCAATACGGTGCTCTTTATAACATTCTATCAACCGAGTTAACGTCTGTTTAACGGGTTGAACACAACGTAACCCATTGGGGGCAAAACCGGGAGGGTGCTCTAATGGCAACCACACATCACCCGATGATTCATGGTCATCATCTGCAGTAGCCCCCATTTCAGAAAAGACGGAAAGGTGCTCCAGCCACCGCTGAAGATCATTACCACAGCACTCCCATGCTTGCATCATATGAAAAACTTCTCGGGCGCCACCTAAGTTTCCTGCACCCACACCAATAGCAGCCATTAAAATGGCCGCCGCTCCAGAACCACCAGCACCAGCACTCATAGCTGCTTGAACGCAGTGCTCTCTAGGCCCTGGGTTTGCGACAGCAATAGCCAACACATTCAATAATGCTCTCTGCTCTCTAGTTGGCCTAGTGTGCTTAAATAACAAATACAAATAATCCAACCAATCGGCTTTTTGAATCAGTTCCCCGTACACATCATATCCAGCACAGTAACAACGCTCTGCACTAAAAGGATCATCAGGTTCGGCTATTTCATTCCAAAAAGTAGTTGTTATTCTCTCTTTCATACATCTTCCTTAAGCGAACGTATTCGCGAAGAAATGGGGGGAACTGCCTCCTGATCAATATACACATCAAGTAATGTTGGCCTTGATTGCAACGTCAGCAATTTCCCATCTAATACAAGCAGGTCCTTAGGCGAATGTATTGTATATGCGTCCGCTCCCATACTTCTTGCACACGCCGCAAAATCCACAACGGGTATATCCGTTCCTACCGATTCCGCTCCGGACAACCTCTGGCCATGTTTTACCATACCCAACGAACTGTCATTGAGTACCACAAAAATAATCGGCAAACTCTCTTGTACAGCCACCGTAATTTCCTGCCCACTCATCAACAGGCTTCCATCACCCGTGATACATACCATGGGTTGGTCTCGTTTTGCCAATGCAGCACCCACTGAACAACCAATCGCCCACCCCATTGATGAGAACTCCAAGCAGGCTCTGAATAAGCCGCCATGCGCATTACGACTCCCCGTCATTCTTCGGTCAAAAGGGTGAAGATAATGTATTGCCCACGCAAAACTTGCCCCCGTATCAGCATAATACCGAGAGTGGGGAGGAAACATACGAGACAACTCGCACATTAAACGCTGCGGTTTAATTGGCTTATCGTCATCCCGAAACCCTTCTTCATCATCTAAGGTAAAACTATAAACCCCGTCATTCATTGGTGGTGCATTCGGAGGATCGGGTTGCTCATCACCCGCTTCTTTCGACAACTTGTTTAGATGTCGTAACAGCTGTTCAAAAAGAGTAACAATTCGTCCTCTGACATGTAATCTAGCCATTGGGGTATAAGTGAAATTATTTTCTTGTTCATCAACATGGATCAATCGATTATTCAGCAGTAAATTCGCATCCCAACCATTGCTTGCCCACTCACCAAGAGTTGTACCAATACACACCACCGTATCTAATTCCGGATCTTTTAATACATCAATAGCACTGTTATGACCCGCAAAACCAACAACACCAAAAAAATGCGGATGATAAGGGCTAACCAATCCTTTTCCATGAGGGGTTGTCACTAATTTAGCTTTTAAAAGAAGTGCCGCCGTTAATACAGAACCTATTGCCTCACTAGCTCCCTCGCCAATCACAAAAACAATATTCTTCGCATCACTTAACATGGCACAAAGAAGACTTAACGCTTCCCCGTCATGAACTGCTGGGCGGTCTAACAAACGTACAATGTCATAGCTCGGTGCTGACCTACTTGTCACACATCGCATCACATCCAGCGGCAAACTTAAATGCACCGGGCCTGGTGTTGAGCCACATGCTGTCATCAAGGCCGCTACCAACTTTCTCTCAAATTGATCAACATGAGATACTAACGTGTTATATCGGGTGCAAAATTCGAACATTCCGACAATATTAACACCGGTACAAGAAGACTCCTGGAATGCCCCCTTACCAAATGTTGTTAGCGATGTTTGTGCTGTGATAACCAGCATGGGTACGTTGTTCGCATAAGCAGAAGCAACTCCTGTCAACAAATTTGTAGCCCCAGGGCCTGTCGTGGCACAACACACACCTATACGGCCGGTCTGACACGCGTAACCATCAGCCATAAACGCCGCACCCGTCTCATGCCTCGCGACAATAGACCGTGGACCTCCAGCACGTTCGCTCCGCGCTAACGCATTATACAATGGCTCTATAGCACCACCAGGTACACCGAAAACATATTCAATGGATAGTTGCTTTAGGTAACTAATTAAAAGTTCAGATACATTGGCCTTATGAAAGGTGCCGCTATCGTTTGGAAACGATTCACTACAGCGAGCGTCCATGCACCTACTCCAAGTGGTATTTAATTGGTAATATATTAACCATAGCTGAAAAGTATTTAGGCGCAATAAAACTCATATGAGTGAAAAACAGACACACGATTCAATCGTTAATCCTTCAGTAATAGTGTGTGGCCTGGATGGCGGCCCAGCTGACGGCTATTTCTCCAAGCGCCAAAACATATAGATAGTTTCTCGACTTTTGTAAGCATCAAGCACAGCGCCATTAACAACATCGAACATACTATCGATAAACTCTACGTTGCCTTCTCTATTTTGATCAGCCATATCTTTGAGAAAATTTTGGAAATTTCCTTTTTCACACTCCAAAGATTTTATCACCTTATCGGTAATATCAGTAGAATCAGTAATATTGAAACCACAGTTTTGAAGCATTTCTTCATGTTTTTCGTCGCGTTTTTTGAAAGTCAAACCCGCGTATTCGAAAAAACCATTGGGTAGCTGGTACTTATTTTGTAAGGCCGGTGAAAAAATAACATCGGCATAACAAAAAGTACCAGACTTTTTTAAAACACGCCCTGCTTCTTGGTAAAAACGATTGATATCCGGATAGCAGTGTGAAGATTCGATATTAATAACGAAATCAAAGCTCTCGTCATCAAAGGGTAAGCTCTGTGCATCCCCTTGTTGGAAAGAGACGCGATCATATTGGTGTGTTCGTTTGCAAAACTCTATGCTTTCAGCACAAAAATCTAGACCAACTATTTTTTTTGCGTTGGTATAACGAGCTAGATAGGAGCAGTTCCCGCCTCGGCCACAACCAACATCTAAAATAGCCTTATCTTTAAGGTCCAGTTTACCCAACATAAAATGAATAAGGTTCATGGAATACTTCTGATCCAAGTCTTCCTTGTCAAGCCAGTCAAGTGAGGCCTCATCACTGTAGTACCCGTGATTCATAAACGTAAAGCGTGTGTCTGGCACCTTATCAATAAATTGGTTGTATACATCTGCTTGTGTTGACCCTGACATGGCTAACCTCCATTTTAGTTTTCCTGGATTATGATGTTGAAGTAAAGTATAGGGAACCTAAAAAGTACAGGAAGCATAAACTCCATTTAACGGCTCTTAGTTCAATTACGAGGCACATTTGAATGCTTCGACACCGTACTTTCCTCTAAAACTGTAAACATAAAAAAAGCCTACTATAGGGTTATATAGTAGGCTTTTCGTAAAATTTGAGCTTGTAAAAGTTTACACTACTTCATGGCTACTGACATTTAGAATCACCACAACTAAGACACGTCATACATCCATCAGTAAACACCAATGCTTTGGTATTACACTTAACGCACAAACTAGCACTATCGGGATAAGAGCTATCAACTTCAGACTCAGTTGTCTGGGCCTTTCCCGCAAGCTCCTGCTTCTTGGCTTCAATGAAGGCCTTTTGGTGCTTATCATCCTCACTGACAATCATGCCGATATATTTCATGTGATCTTCAATTGCACTACCAATTTCAGCAACCAATGAGGGCATAAATTTACCGCCTTTCTTAAAATAACCACCACGAGGGTCAAAAACGGCTTTAAGCTCTTCCACCAAAAATGTTGAGTCACCTCCCTTGCGGAATACAGCAGAGATAACACGCGTTAACGCCAACACCCACTGAAAGTGCTCCATGTTCTTGGAATTAATAAACACCTCAAATGGTCGTCTCATTTCATGCTCGGTATCCTCATTCAATATAATATCATTGATGGTGATATATAAAGCATGTTCCGATAGCGGTGTTTTGATTTTATAAGTAGAACCCACCAATCGCTCAGGGCGCTCTACTTTCTCATGCATTTGCACGACATTATCCTTTGAGGTAGCAACTTCTTGGGATACTTCGGCTTTCTTTGTTTCGGTTTCATCTTTAGGCTTAACAACTTCATAGCCTACGATCTTCTGTTTTATCTCTTTAGTCATAATAGCAAATCCTATGGTTTTCGCCGCTTACAGCTTTCCGTAGTAACCTTCTTTAAGTGCGTCATAAAGGTTGGCGGCAGTATGCATCTCACCATCATACATGATTTCTTCGTCACCTTGAGCTTCTACAACAGCACCATCTTCAAGAGTGAATTTGTACGTAGTATTGGCAATATCTGATTCTCTTACCAACACACCCTGGAATACTTCAGGGTTGAAGCGGAAGGTAGTACAACCTTTCAAACCCTTACGATAAGCGTATAAGTAAATATCCTTAAATGATTCGTAATCAATATCCGTTGCTACATTAATAGTTTTGGATATAGACGAATCAACCCACTTCTGCGCTGCCGCCTGAATATCAACATGCTGCTCAGGCGTAACATCATCAGTCGTCGTAAAATATTCCGGCAAGGCAGTACTTTGCTCTTCACTAAACGGCATGGCTTTATCGTTAACTAACTCGCGATACGCTAGCAATTCAAAAGAATAAACATCAACTTTCTCTTTACTCTTCTTACCTTCCCGTATCACATTACGGAAATAGTGATGTGCAAAACTGGGCTCTATGCCATTACTCGCATTGTTCGCTATTGACAGTGAAATCGTACCTGTAGGGGCAATAGAGGAATGATGGGTAAAGCGAGCTCCATGCTCAGCTATTTGATCAACTAATTCTGGTGCTTCTTTAGCAATACGTTGCATATATCGGCTGTATTTATGTAACGTACGGCCAGGCACCTTATCACCCTCTTTAATACCATCTTCTGCCATTTCAGGGCGTTTTGCCAACATAGAGCGTGTCACAACAAACTCTTCAAGCATGATCGGGGCTGGCCCCTTTTCTTTCGCAAGAGACAGGCCCGCTTTCCAACCACTAACGGCAAGCTCTTTGGCAACGCGCTCAGTGAACTCTACCGACTCTTCACTGCCGTAACTCATACGTAGCATAGCAAGTGTAGAACCCAAGCCAAGAAAACCCATTCCATGACGGCGCTTACGAGTAATTTCATCTCGCTGCTGCGGTAATGGCAAACCATTCTGCTCAACAACGTTATCCAACATACGGGTAAAAACATCAACCACTTCGTTGTATAGCTTCCAATTAAATCGCGCCTTAGGAGTAAATGGGTTCTCTACGAATCTTGTGAGGTTAACCGAACCCAATAGGCAACTGCCGTAAGGGGGCAATGGCTGCTCACCACAAGGGTTGGTTGCCCTGATTGACTCACAGTACCAGTTGTTATTCATCTCGTTAACTTTATCGATCAAAATAAAACCAGGCTCAGCAAAATCATAAGTAGAGGACATAATTGTGTCCCAAATACGCCGTGCTGGTACTGTTTTATAGATCTTACAGGCAACCTTACCTTCTTGATTGGAGATATAACCATCTTCACTTGGCCACTCTCTCCACATCACCTTCTCTGAATCCGTCAAGTCAATAGTCTCATGCTCTTCGCTATTTTTCTTGATAGGGAAAACCAATTTCCAAGGAGCATCATGTAAAACTGCTTGAATGAATTCTTCGCTGACCAATAATGACAAATTAAATTGACGCAATACACCGTCTTCACGCTTTGCTTTAATAAACTCCAATACGTCAGGATGCTGAACATCAAATGTTGCCATCTGAGCACCGCGGCGACCACCTGCAGAAGATACGGTAAAACAGGTCTTATCAAAGATATCCATAAAAGATAGCGGACCCGAGGTTTTTGCCCCAGCTCCCGATACATGTGCACCTTTAGGACGCAACGATGAAAACTCATACCCAATACCGCAACCGGCCTTTAATGTTAACCCTGCCTCATAATTCTTTTCCAAAATACCCGACATGCTATCTTTAACAGTACCCGAAACCGTACAGTTAATTGTTGAAGTATCAGACTTATAGGCTGATGCACCAGCATTGGATAAAATACGACCAGCAGGTATAGCACCATTCTTTAGAGCCCAAGCAAATTTTTGCTCCCACTTTTTACGATCTTTCGGATTCTCTTCAACTTCAGATAGCGCTTTTGCTACCCGGGAAAATGTGGCATCTATATCCGCATCGACTGCAGTCCCGTCGCCTTTACGTAAGCAATATTTCTGCTCCCAAATATCAAAGGACGTGGATTGAAGTGGAATACCTTCTTGTTCTGTTTCTTCGTTGAGTTTTGCAGTTTTGGTGGTCATGTCGCGGTTAGAATCCTTTTGCTTTTTTATTGGGATAAGAGCATACAAAGGAAGGACTACTTGTCCGATAAATGCCTTAAAGATAATCACTACCACTACAACAACTAGCAGCGATCTTTAAAGCAACTTAACAAACAACTCAACTGAACCAAATACCCCATATATGGTTCAATCCCCCAGCTCGATACCTACATATTGTGGTTGAAGATGAAAAAATGTCAAAGCGAAAATCGAATTAAATCAACAAGTATACGGTGTATAGCGAGATGTATTTCATATACCAAATGGTCACCCCAGAAATGACGCGGCCTAGATAGAAATCAACGGTTAAAATTTATTTTTATTACTAAAACATTAAAAGGATATTGTAAAAATGGAGCACTAAAATTGGAAAAGATTTAGGCTAAAAAGCACTCACGGCCTTAACACATTTAAAAGAAGAGCTAAAACCAAATAGCATTTTTTTGATAAATTTTTTCCTTTGCATCGAACCAACTATTATCCGCTTTGTTTTGCTGCATATGGCGTTGCGAAACAGCCTCCACTTCCTCTTTCAACTCATTGCAGCCTTTAAAAACCCCAAGCGCGCTTATTCCCTTATCAAGCCGCCTTGCTGTTCGAATCGCATATTCTTTATGTATACCTTCATGATCAGACACCATCCTCACATACTGATCCCAGGATTGTTGCAATGACTCCGATGCTTCCCATTTATTTTCCCAATAAGGCAAATGAATAACGATATTTACATCAACTGAATGCTTTTTGATCTCACAGCGATATAAGCCCACTCTAAATATATAGTCATAACGCATGCTCCATTCTGTAAGGCCAACAACTACTTTATGTTGTGCGTGATCCTCAAGAGAAATTTTGGGCGAATGAGCAATAATCCCCTTCCAGATGCTTTTTTTATCATGAGCTTTAAATTGATAATACTTAGAGGAAAGGGTGATTTCTGGCTCCGCTAATGCGGAAGGACTGTAGATGAGTACAAATAGCAAAATCGCAAAAATATACCGAATGTATATTATATATATTTGGAAACAGGAAGATTTGATACGAGGGTGATACAAAGAACTCGAACCCCCGTTACTGCCGTGAAAGGGCAGTGTCCTAGGCCACTAGACGATGGGGACGCTATTCCCGCTACACCCTACTGGGCGTCATCTAACTAAGGAGCGCGCATTGTATGGAATGCCTACATACCTGTCAACGATTGTTTTATTTTTTTCTTATTTCTTTTTAAATAACAACAAGATAGAAAAGGTGCTTCACCTTTCCCAACACTAACAACCGAAAGCTAGGCAGTAGCAATATCAAAAACAACCATATTTCCTTTGCAGCCTCCTAACGCTCATTCAATTAGGGTCTACACTTAACGATACAACGGTGTCTGTTAGCATGGTTTTTTTGTCATGGGTGACTCAAAGACACCAAGAATCAGGGCCTGAAAGGTCAGTTGAGGAATGTTGGATGTCCACAGAAATCATCATTGCACTTAGCGCTCTAGGTATAGGCGTCGTGTTAGGGTTAATATGGTACGGTCAGAATAAAGAAAAAGAGCGTGCAAAAAAAGCAATACTCACTGCCAATCTGAGCGAACGTGCACACAGACTACAACGCCTACTTGATACGCTTCCACCCGCCTATGTCGAAAAAGATGTAAAGCTACTCCTCCTCACCCAAATACAAGCCAGGCTGGAGAAGCTAGTAAATATTGCACCAAACAACGTGAAATTTAAAAAAACCTATGATGGTGTCTCTGCACAAATAAGTGAAACACAGTCATCGACTGCCAAACCACCTTCTCCCCAATTAAAAACACAAGAAGAGGCAAAAGAAACCCAAAAGCTACTTCAAGATCTCACCAAAGTCATTGAATCTCTCGCCGCCAACAAAAGTGTCCCTCTACCCACTGCCAAAAAGTACCTACTCAACATCCACAAGAAGTATATTGAAGCCAACATTAACTACAGCATTCAGGTTGCCGACCAGTCTCGCAGTGATAATAAGATCAAATTAGCTATTCACCAGTATCAAAAGGTGCTCATTGAGTTATCAAAAAACAACCAACACAGCGCCTACGCCGACAGAATAGCTCAAGTTAAAGAAACCCTTAACTCCCTTACTGGCGGAGGAGAAAGTGAAGATGAGACAAACGACGCTCTCTCTGCCGGCATGGACGAGCTTGCGCAAGATAACGAATCCTGGAAAAAGAAATATTTTTAAAACGGCAATCAACGACAAACTTGCGCCACCCCGTTGTTTGCATCAACGCTCTTCTATTTCGACATAGCTTTGTAGTAGCCCCATAAGCTCCCTCTGTAACTCGATAAGTTTATCTGGCGGCACCGGGCTTTGGCACAACATCTGCAATGGAACATGCGCAGCTCGACGTTTAAGTGCCAAGCCACCCGAAGTCAAGATCACCCTCACCTCCCTTTCATCCTTCCCTGAACGTTGACGAATAAGAAGGCCGTTAGCTTCCAAGCGCTTTAGCAATGGTGTCAATGTCCCTGAATCTAACAACAAGCGCTCAGCAAGCCTTTTCATGGGGGCACCCTCATATAAATCGGCCGAGTGCCCTGCATGATCCTCCCACATAACCAGCATTACTAGGTACTGAGGATACGTTAACCCTAGAGGTTTAAGTAATGGCCGGTACAGAGCAGTCATCTTTCGTGACAATCCATACAACGCAAAACACAATTGATTATCTAGTGACAGCGCGTCATCAACATTCATAACGTGATTAATCCATTACAGAGTGGAATCAACAAGACTGCAAACCTTCCTATGCAAGAAGCTTCTCTATATCTTTCGCTATTTTTTCAGGCTTGTCTGTTGGTGCATAGCGCTTTAACACCGTGCCGTCCTGATTGATCAGGAACTTGGTAAAATTCCATTTTATTTTCTCAGAACCCAACAACCCCTTAGCTTCTGCTCTTAAAAACTTAAATAAGTCGTGAGCATCATCGCCATTTACTTTTACTTTTTCAAACATTTGAAAGGTGACGCCGTAATTCAATTGGCAAAACTGCCCTATACCATCGCTATCACCGGGCTCCTGACCTGCAAATTGATTGCAAGGGAAACCTAGTATTTCCAAACCTTGCCCATTTTTTTCTTTATACAATTTTTCCAAGCCTTCATATTGTGGTGTCAACCCACACTTGCTCGCGGTATTAACGATTAGTAGCACCTTACCTTTAAAACTGGATAGCGCCACAGATTGACCTTTTATATCAATTGCAGAAAAATCATACACTTTGCTTGTCATTATAAAGCTTCCTTAACGTTATCAAAACTCATGGTGGTTGTATTTAAGCGAACTACATTGTGCAAAACCATATTGTGCACAACATGGTTCGCTTAAGTCAAATGACTTTTTAAAGTTACTCACACTTTCTGTGGATAACTTTGTTGATAATTTGCGGACAAGTTGGCCTAAAGCAATAAAACAAGCCCACCCAGCCAATTGATCACTTTTTAACCACCGCAAATATGTTGGATTTCAGTGAGTTACTGGCCATTTTTCTCCTGGTGGAACATTTCCAATGGAATAAGTGGTTTCACGGATAGTACCCGCTAACATTGAATAACTTTTCTGAATAAGGGTTGATCAATTTCTTATAACCCCTCCGTTATATTACCGACAGAGAGCAGTAGCTATCGCCATTATATTATTTTGTTATATGGAAAGTATGCTTGTCTCAAATAGTGTTAATAACTTTGACAGCTTTCTATCAGGCCACGAATAAAAGACCCACAAACCTGACGTCAGCATTATTTAATCCACAACTGTACTTAATAAAGTACCTAGTTGGCTTAACTATTCTCACTGCCTATTGTTATTTACGATAAACTCACGTATGCGCAAGCACTAAAGCTAATCGCCAGAAAGGTCCGAGTACAAAACGGAAGCATTATGAAACTAATCCAAAAATCATCGAAACTGCACAATGTATGTTATGACATTCGAGGCCCGGTCTTAGAACATGCCAAGCGTTTAGAGGATGAAGGGCAACATATACTAAAATTAAACATAGGCAACCCTGCCCCATTTGGTTTTACAGCACCTGATGAGGTGGTACAGGATGTTATTCACAACCTTCCTGATGCTTCCGGCTATTGCGATTCAAAAGGGTTATTCAGTGCACGAAAAGCTGTCATGCATTACACCCAACAAAAAGGCATTAAAAACGTTAGTATTGAGGATATCTTCCTCGGTAATGGCGTCAGCGAACTAATTGTTATGTCGATGCAAGCCTTGGTTAATGATGGTGATGAAATCTTAATCCCCGCTCCGGATTACCCACTCTGGACAGCCGCAGCAAGTTTGGCTGGCGGCAAACCCATACATTACCTATGTGATGAACACTCTGAGTGGTACCCTGACATTGATGACATTCGCAGTAAAATCACCGACAAAACACGCGCATTGGTCATCATTAACCCAAACAATCCAACCGGTGCACTATATCCCAAAGGGGTGCTAGAATCGTTACTAGAGGTTGCACGGGAACACGAACTTATTGTTTTTTCAGATGAAATTTATGACAAAATAATTTATGACGACGCAGTGCATATCGCAACAGCCTCTCTCGCAGATGACTTGGTATTCCTGACCTTTAATGGCTTATCAAAAGCCTATCGTGTAGCCGGATATCGATCTGGCTGGCTCATCATTAGTGGCAATATCAATGCAGCAAGACCATTCATACAAGGCCTAGAGATGCTCGCATCCATGCGCTTATGTGCCAATGTACCATCCCAGCACGCCATCCAAACAGCGCTTGGAGGTTATCAGAGCATCAATGAATTAACTGCTCCTACAGGGCGCTTATATAAACAACGAGATCTCGCCTACACCGCATTAAATGATATTCATGGCGTAAGCTGCGTCAAACCCAAAGCAGCAATGTACATGTTCCCACGACTTGATCCAACTATTTACAATATACAAAATGACGAACAACTTGTTCTAGACTTTCTACGGGAAGAAAAAGTGTTACTCGTACAAGGAACCGCCTTTAATTGGCCCCACTCAGATCATGTTCGTATTGTTTTTCTCCCCGCTATAGAGGAGCTGTCTAACGCTATTCATAAGCTCGATTTATTTTTAGAGCGGCTTCGAGGGTAATATGGCAGATCTTAATATATTAGACTTTTATAAAGACACAGCAAAAATACTACTGCAATTACACCGAAGCTTTCCCCGCAAAGCAGAAGTTTATGTTGAGGATTTAATTGGTGCGGACCATGTTGATGAATTTGGTTTACACAGCAAACGCCATGAGAGCTGCTTTGGTGCAATGCTCTGGCTATCAGATGAAGGCTATCTACGCTACCAAAGCACCATACGCCAAGAAGCCATCGATCAAGCAGTATTAACAGCCAAAGCTATCGTGCTACTTGGTACAATTAACCTTAAACTGCCTAATACCAACTTTTCCAACAGGGATAGTAAAGACACCATAAAAAACGACATTCCTTCTTTTGAAACTAAAGAACACTTCGCTATGATTGAACACATTCGTACAGCTCTTAAATCACAGTCATCCGATCAAATCACCATTATTATGAGGGATTTTTTAGGTTGACATTGTTAATTGTTCTTTTTAAAAATCACTGTTTTAAGTCCCTTATTTTTATCTATTTCAGGAAAACTATCAGGAACCGATATAACCTTCTGTTCCTCAAAACCTCCTACTCGATCAAACAGTTCTCGTAAAAAATCAAAATCCAACTCAGGAGAATTCAAACAGGCCATCACAAGCCCGCCAGTAGCAAGCAGCTCTGGCAACTTATTCACAATTTTAATATAGTCTTTCCTAGCATCAAAACTGCCTCGCTGAAAACTCGGAGGGTCTACAACGATACAATCATAAGGGCCATGTTTACGAATTTTCCCCCAAGATTTGAAAATATCATGAGAGAAAAAAAATATTGACCGCAGATCTAAATCATTGATTTTGTGATTTATTTTCCCGGTAGAAAGTGCCCCTTTCGCCATATCCATATTCACAACCATCCTTGCTCCTGCACTAGCAGCCACAACAGAAAACGCACAAGTATAGGAAAACAAATTAAGGACTTTTTTACCTGCCACCTCTTCTTTTAACCACTGACGGCAGTTCTTCATATCCAAGAAAAAACCAACATTTTGATTTTTCCCAATCGCCAAGCGAAAATCCAACCCATCCTCATGCGCATTAAGTTTTTCAGGTATTGCTCCTTTTAGCACTTCGCAGGGCGAGCCTGGCAAATAACGATATTGAAAAACGATACTTTCAATATTTCCCACATCATCAAATTCAACAAACCTTTGTCTAAAAATATCTAGCCATTCTTCTTCTGGTGCTTTAAAAAAAGACACTAGCAACAAGGGCGAAAACCAATCCACCGCAACGAATTCCAACGCATCATAACAATGACCTCGACCATGAAACAATCGTCGAGCATCATTATTCACGCATTTATTTTCATTGCGATGACTTCCAATTCCATCAGTGATTTTATCAAAAATATTTTGCATTTTACCCCTCTTCTCTTTTTACTCTACCCGGTACAATACTGTACTTTCAAAACCGGTAACAACGGGAACAACCCCCTTCATCATCTTATTGATATCGTCATCATAACTGTCCACTAATAAAGGGCGCCCTTCTAGTTCTTCAATTTTAGAGGGCGTTGATACCACAACAATATTTTCTCTACCCACTTCACGGAGCAACTCCGGACCAATCTGGTGATTCCCTCGTCCAATAATATGCCCCTGCCCTCCAATCAACGTAATTATTATTTTACATGCCTGACCTTTAACAAGTAGCAGCAAATCAGTTTCATTAATATCATTGGCAACAATCTCTTGTGCTTTAACAACATCAACTCCTAGCAGCGTATTCTCTAACCCCATCTGTTCGACAATCGCTCCTGTCGTTGAACCTGGCCCAAAAACATACAAAAATTCGTCGTCCATTTGTCCGATAATTTCCTCGGCAATATCGTGTAACACTAATGCTTCTACAGGTCGACCTCCGCACTTTACCTGCTGAAGATAACGCCCTTCGTTTGGTACCATTAGTTCTCCATAATACTTTGCTTTAACAACACCAACTCGAAACGCATCTTCATCAATATCCCGAACCTCTCCCGGAGCAATCGACACCATTTCCCCACCAACTAACATCCTAACAATATTAGCGGCGCCTTCAGCATTAACGGCATATACACCTGAATGAATTTTCACGCCTGCGGGAATCCCTAGTACTGGAACAGTGCTACCAATTGCATCGCAAATATCTCGTGCAGTGCCATCTCCTCCAGCAAACAAAATAAGATCAACGCTTTCATTTTTCAGAGCACGAGCTGCAGCTTTTGTGTCTGCCCCACTTGTTTTAACAGAGTAAGCTGAAGGGCAATTTTCAATAAAACCTCCCCCTTCTGGATTACCTTCAGTAATAACCGTTGGTACTATTCCTGCCTCGCGACAAACATCTCCCCCCATACAACCAGGAAAACAAATAAACTCAAGGCAATCAAATAAATCACACATATGTTCAAGGGCATGCAAAGTTCTTAATGGCGCCCTTCTAATTGCGCCCCGCTTAACCGCCTCTTCCACTACCTCCTGGCCATCGCTACCTTTAAGTCCAACAGCACCACCAATCCCAGCCAATGGGTTTACTATCAATCCAATCCGAAGATGTTTCCTCATGTTTTGGCACCTTATAGCTATACTGTCCAGCCCCTCTTAATCATCTTTGCTAGATCGAGACATACTCAACGTCAAGCCGATTAAAGGGTTTGGTTGCAAAAAATATCAAAGTGATACTTTTCATTACATTACGATCCATCAATAACGTGGATACATTTACGTCACTGGTTATACTGAAAGAACGCTTACAAAAACCAGGCGCATTGTCATCTAATAGCAACACAAGAGCAATAAAGTAAGCAGTACGTTTACCCAATCCTAGCTTGGGCCGATATTCCAACGACACCTCAAGCAATGCATTAGAATAAGGCAAACTCATGATAAAAACCGTTGTAAATATGAAGACGTTAAATGCAACTTTCAATCAAGCGGCGAAAAACCAATTTAATGGTGGGGCCATTGTTGATGAATTTGGCAATGAAACACCTATCACAGAAACGATGATTCAACACGCTTGTAGCTTACTCACAGATTCATGGAAGTTCCCTACAATGAAACAACAAGGTTACGGCCATATTGCACTGGCACGGTAGCCCACAAAAAACCAAACATAAACCTATAGAATCTATACGCAAAAACCCATTGCATGCAATCGATTCAGGTCCTGTTTTGACATGATGCTTGTCATCCATTCTTTATTTCTAACTGAAATGGTTGAGAACTCTCGCCTCAATCGATAATGTTTACGCAATTGATCAAATGCAGCTATTCGCTGCTCCCTTGGCTGCTTTAACGTACTTCTTAGCCCAATATCATCAACCATGACTGAATAAGCAGCGCTCACCAATGATAGTGCAACAACCTTGCCTTTGTTTTCCAAGACGACGGGGTCCAACGTCACATCTAGCGCATGGTCGATAACATCATTCAATGTTATCGATACATCTAGACCCAAGTGCCGACAGAATGCCTGATACACCATTTCCGTCCCTTTGACTTTGCCATCATAGCTATAGCCTGCAATATGCGGTGTAGCAATATCAACAATACTCGCTAATTCACGATCAAGTATGGGCTCATTTTCCCAGACATCTAACACTACCGACAAATCACTTCTATCCGCAAGCACACGCCGCAAAGCACGATTATCAATAACACTACCTCTTGATGTATTAATAAGCACAGCATTCTGTCTAAGGTTTTTTAACCGCTTATAATTCAACAAATGATGCGTGGGGTATGCCCCTTCTTTCACCATAGGTACATGCAGCGAAAGTACATCAGACTGTAAAACCTCCTCCATTGAAACTAATCCATCGACATCCCTGGGGTCCAGTAATGGATCACAAGCGACAACCTTTACCCCCCAGGTTTCAAGCGATGCTTTTAACCGCCTCCCTACATTACCAAGCCCAATAATCCCCACTTGCGCAGCATCAATATCAATACCACGTGAGACTTCCAGCTCCAACAAACAGGTCAACACATAATTTACCACCGCATTGGCATTACACCCAGGGGCAGATGCACAAGCAATGCCCTGTTTCGTAAGATAGCGTTGATCAATATGGTCCACACCTATCGTCGCTGTACCAACAAACCCGACCTTGGTGCCTTCGAGCAAACGCTGATCCACTTTAGTTATCGAGCGAACAAACAACGCATCTGCGTCAAGCAAATCATCTCGTGTAATTAAACGTCCAGCCTTGTAAACGAGCGAACCGAAACCGCTAAAAAAAGCATCGGATAGGGGCATATTTTCGTCAACAACAATTTTCATACTATGTAAGGCACCAATTTAAATAGGTTAAATGATTCGACTAATAATATAGGTCGTATAGCGGGCGGTGTAATCCTACTCCCTCCACTGGAGAAATGTTACCACAATAGGCCTCATTGACACCGAGGCCTATTGTCCCAAACATATGGCTCATGGCAGTATCTGTTCCTGGAACACCATGCACATAGGAGGCTGCAAGGTCCTGTTACGCAAAAAACCAGATACTCGCTAAAAAAACACCCCCTGATAAGAAAGTCATACCATAAATATGGCTATAGCCGGGTTGTCCTTCCCTCTACCATAGGAAACCTCGTCGACATTAACCTTATTTTTACTGCAGGGACCCAAGAAGTCATCAATTTGACGTTAATAACATGCTTAATTGTATAACCCGTACACAGTTTTCATAAAGCCTTTCAAAATCTGCCGTTTATTCATATATTTTAATAGATAATCGGGTATGCTTCCTCATCCTGTGGCAAACTACTGCAACGCTCTAAAAAGCATTGCTGTAAAACTTGCTAAACAGCTAACTCATTGACTAGTCTCATATATTAATCAATGCCAAATAATATTAAGCAGTAACGGATCGTTATTACCCGTGAGCCGCATTTCAATACATCGAACAAAGACAATAAGAACAATCTTTTTGAGCGCATTCGTCACGCTAATGTTAGCGGCTTGCTCTCATTCAGAACCTCGTTCGGAATATAGTATTCCTCGCCATGCCACTGGAAAAACCCTTGGCGACCTTAAGCGCGTGGATATTACCCTCCATAGCCAATCTTTAGAAAGCGTATCTGTTGGTAAAGTAATCAGCACGTATACCCAAGCTCTCTCATTGTTTTCAAAACCAGAAGAGAGGCATGCCATTTTAAAGCGCATGGCAGACCTGACAATGGTCGGCACAGAAGAAAAGCTACTAGCAGAAATAGGCTCAGAAGACACTGAAGAACCGTCAGCTACTCTAGAAAACGCTCAAGATATAGCATCAAAATCCCCTCAAGTTGCCATCAATGTAGCAGCACAGGCCACACCGACACCCAACGCCGTTGATGAAAACCTCACTTATATCACTGCCATTAAAATATACGAACAAATTATTGCCAAAGCAGAACCCGGTACCGACCTCTCTGAAATTCACTACCTTTTAGCCAAAGCCTACGATCTGGATGCAATGCCAGAAAAATCACTGGCAACGCTAAACACGCTGGTAATGGAGTACCCAAAAAGCCGATACATATACGAAGCTCAATTTCGTCGTGGCGAACAATTATTTTTGTTGACGGATTACGAAGGTGCCTCAGATGCGTACCAGACTATTATTACCGCTGGATCAGGCACACCTTTTTATGAGCAATCCCTATATAAACACGGCTGGGCACAGTATAAGTTAAGTGATTACGATTTTGCGATTCACGATTTTGTCGCATTGATGGATATTTATCAGCCAACACCAAAGCCAAAACCTGTAGTAGAAGAAAACCCCTCTAGTGACGCATCTGAAACAGCACCGACAACTGATAATGTAGTCGCAACTTATTTACCTAAAGGTGAAGCAGAAGAACCTCCCGTTAAAGAATTAACCAAAACACAGCAAAAAGTAATGACCGATGCCTTGCGTGTAACTGCTTTAGCATTCTCCAATCTTGAAGGCTCTGAAAGTGTTAAAGCTTATTTTGAAGAACGCGGAATTCGTATCTACGAGGTTAATATATACAACACTCTCGCCTCTCTGTATTTATTCCAAGAACGCTTCCGTGATGCCGCTGACACCTACGAAGCATTCTCTACGGTACATCCGCTACACCCCAAAGCACCGTCAATGGCATCGAAAGTCATTGAAACCTTCCTTAAAGGCGGCTTTCCTAGCTTAGTACTTCCCTATAAAGAACGTTTTGTTAAAAATTATGGCCTTTACAGTCGCTATTGGAAACAAGCAACACCAGAGGCTCGTTCACTATACGAAGCTGACTTACAACAACATCTAGTAGAACTGGCACATCATTACCATGCCGTCGCCCAAGGGGATAAAAAACCTAAGAGCTATATGGCAGCCGCACGCTGGTACCGTGAATACTTAGCAACATTCCCTCACAACAAAGCAGCACCAGAAATGAATAAACTATTGGCAGAAACACTGTTTTCCGCCAAAGAGTTTCAATCTGCCGTCGAAGAATTTGAACGTACAGCGTATGAATACCCGAGCAGTGAGGATTCATCTAAAGCCGGTTACTTTGCTCTGCTCTCATACCAGGAGCTCATTAAAACACTAAAAGATAGCGATCCTACCAAACGCGGCTGGATTGCAAAAAAGACATCTAGCTCTCTGCAATTTGCTAAGACATTCCCTGCTCATAAACAAACACCCAGCATCCTTGATGGTGTTATAGAAGATCAGTTAGCTATTAACGATATCAATGGTGCCATCACAACCAGTGAACTACTTATTAAACTCATGCCTCCTCCACCTCAAAAGCTTTGGCAAAAAGCTTGGCTAACTCTTGCCAATGCGAAATTTGACCTTGAACTATATCCTGAGGCAGAAGATGCATTAACGAAAGTCCTAGGTTTTACGGGGTTATCCCGCAAACAACAATCCAACCTTCATGACCGACGTGCAACAGCGGTCTACAAACAAGCCGAAGCGCTTGATAAGGCAGGCAGACTTCGAGAGGCAGCAGCAGGCTACCTTCGTGTAGCACTGATTGAACCAACTGCAAAAATCAGGGCCACAGCAGAATACGACGCCGCCAATATTTTGTTAAAGCTAGAAGACTGGGACAAAGCTATCGACGTACTTGAGCACTTCCGAAAGAGCTACCCAAGGCACAAATTGATAAGCACCCTGCCCGCCAAACTCAGCCTTGCTTACGAGAAAGCTGGTAATTGGGCCAAAGCAGCCAAAGAGCTTGAGATCATTGCCGCCAAAAATATGGAAAGCAACCCGGATATCGCAAGAGAAGCACTCTGGCAAGCAGCCAAATTGGTTGACACAGGCGGTGACAGCTCAGAATCCATTCGACTTTATAAGAAATATGTATGGGCCTTTGAAAAACCTCTGCCTCTTCGCACTGAAGGTCAATTCAGACTAGCAGAGCTTTACGGGAATACTGGAGATGACCGAAAGCGTAGCTTTTGGCTCAACAAACTTGTTCAAAGTTACAAAAATGGCGGTCCAGAAAATACCGACCGAACCCAGTATCTTGCTGCATTTGCATCCAACGAGCTTGCTCGCCCTTTATTCGATACATTTAATCGAATGAAATTGAAGCAACCTCTAAAGCGTTCTCTAAAAAAGAAAAAAGCCGCCATGAAAGTTGCTACCAAAGCATATGGTCGCGTTGCAGGCATTGGCATCCTTGAGTTCACCACTGCTGCAAACTATCAAATTGGGGAGATTTATCGACTGTTTGCTCAATCTATTCTAGAAAGTGAGCGCCCTCGGGGCTTGGATGACGAAACCCTAGAAGAATATGAATTATTACTTGAAGACCAAGCACTCCCCATTGAAGACAAGGCCATTGAAATATTTAGAGCCAATGCGGACAGAACAAAAGATGGCATCTGGGATGAATGGGTACAAAAAAGCTACAAATCTTTATCGAAACTCCAGCCTGGACGTTTTGCGAAACATGAGATAAGAGAGGAGTCTGTTGATGCGATTTACTAACCCCCTCCCCTTAAGTTGCTTACTAGCCAGCCTATTCCTCACTGGCTGTGCAACAACCTCAACTAATAAAGAGACTATGCCTGAATGGGTTGGTGATCGTGTCGATAGCGATGCACCTATGTCAGACACCGAATCGAACGACTCTGACAGTCCTGCTGATGCAAGCTCTTTATTCGGATTCTTATCAACCGAATACCTCGATAAAAACAAAAAAGATGATCAGCCTATTCTTGCAATTGATCCTAACAAAGTAAAAGAAGAAAGCCCTCTTCTTCCCTCTGAAGAGCCCCTTGAAGAACCATCTACAACACCGATTGCAGAACAACCCGCGGATACCGACCCTGTACCTAGTGAAACATTAACGCCTGAAGTCGTAAAATCTCCCGACCAACCGTCACCAACAGAGCAAAAAACCACCACACCAACAGCCCCCCTCCCAGGACAAAAAACAACCCCAAGCGTTATTATCGAACCGCCCCCTATACCAAAGCCTAAGGCCCTCCGAGCCAAAAACGCAGAGCACGAAGCTCAAGCAAAGGCGGGCCGTTCTGAATATATTGTTGCACTGGCCGAAATGAAATCAGGCAACCTAATGGGTGCATTATCAATTTTTAAAACATTGTCCGCCCAATACCCCTTACTTTCCGGGCCCGTGGTTAACCAAGGCATCATTTTACGTAAGCAAGGCAAGCTCAAAGAAGCTAAAAAAATATTGCAAGATGCACTTTTCAAGAAATACCAGAACCCCTATCTACTCAGTGAGTTAGGGGCTATAAATCGCGATCTTGGCAACTTCAAACAAGCTAAACAAGCCTACCTTTCGGCAATCCGTATTGAAGGGGCGTATGCGAATGCTCATTATAATTTGGGGGTACTTGCAGATCTCTATTTACATGACCCTGAGTTAGCGTTAGAAGAATTCAAGGCCTATCAAGCATTACAAGAGAAGCCTAATAAAAAAGTAAAAGGCTGGATTAAAGAACTCACTCGTCGCATTAAACGTATGAAAAAAGCCATATCATGAAACTAAATAGCAATAACACATATCGCAATCTAATCTTTATGATAGTAGCAACCACCTTCTTACTCCCAACCAGCGTTTTTGCGCTAGATGAAGGGACCACTATTATCGGAACCAAAGAAGCCCCCAATGTACTTAACGTAGTACCTTGGCAAGATGATGAATTTGGAGACCCTTGGAAGATACAGCCCGAGCCAACTCGTTCCGTGTTAGAGAACAGCCAAAAAACCTTGGACAAGGATGTGTTGCGTAGAGAGATTGAATATTTTAATCTGCTTCGTAACACGGGCCCTGCAGGCCTATAACTTACAATCTATAGAATAACAAACACCGCTATAACCTGATATTTTTTGGCCAAATGTTCGACCAGTGCCAAACCAATATTGGGTTTTACGCTACTATTTCAATCATTAATGTAAGAGCAGGTTTAACCTGCCGTATAAATTACGAATACACAGGAGAAAGTAATGCCAGCAGCGACTGAAACGGCCATCACCACAGGTGAAAGCAGTATAAGTTTTGTGACCACAGTAGTCAGTTTTTTTGCCGAAGGTGGTCCCTTTATGTACATCATTTTCTTCGTTTTTTTGGTCGGCATAGCGATCTCTTTAGAGCGTTTCATCTATCTTAATCTCGTACAAACCCGCAACCAAGCCGTTTGGAAGAAGCTATTCCCTCTTTTATCTCAAGGGAAGTTTAAAGCCGCTATGGAAGAGGCAAAAAAATCCTCTAGCGCTATCGCCAAGATCCTTAGTTACGGTTTATCTCGAAGCGCCTATGCAGCACGTACTGACGAAATAGAGATGGCGATGGAAGAAGGTCTTCTAGAGACTATCCCTGGTCTTGAGCGCCGAACACATTACATTGCTACATTTGCCAATATCGCAACATTACTTGGGCTACTAGGAACCATCATGGGTCTGATCAATGCATTTACCGCAGTAGCCAGCGCTGACCCGGCCCAAAAAGCCGATTTGTTATCAGCTAGTATCTCGGTAGCAATGAACACCACTGCATTTGGCCTAATGGCTGCAATCCCTCTTTTACTGACCTTTGCTTACTTGCAATCAAAAACCAACCAATTGGTTGATAGCATGGAAATGGCATCGGTGAAATTCCTCAACGTATTCCGCCAAGTTCAACATGCAAAAGCACAAAAAAACAAAAACGATTCTTAAGCTCACCTGGCTGAACACGTAAGTAGGAACCATTATGAGAGGACATTCGCGACGTAGTCGTGGAGAGGACGCTGAAATCAATATCACTGCCTTTATGAACTTAATGGTGGTATTGGTTCCGTTCCTTCTGATTACAGCGGTTTTTTCCCAGCTCACCGTCTTAGAACTTAACTTGCCCGCCGGCAGTCAAGCACAACAAGATGAAGCCAAGAAGAAACCCTTAGTGCTTGAGATTTTAATTTATACGGATCGACTGGAAATAGTCGATCGTCAGACCGGACCGCTAAAAATCGTTCGTAGTATTAACGGGGCATATGACTATGCCAGCATGCTAAGTACCTTAAAAGCCGTTAAAAGTCGTTTTCCCGCGATCACAGAAGTGACCTTGCTATTAGAAGCCAGCACGCCTTACGATGTATTGGTACAGACCATGGATAGGGTTCGTTTTGCAGACCAGCTCGTTAATGGTACGAGTATAAAAACTGAACTTTTCCCCGATATTTCTATCGGTGATGCACCACCTGACTCTGCTTCAAAAGGGGGTCAGGCATGAAAAAATCAACCCGCGCAATAAGAATGGATCGTCGACAAAGACGACAAAAAGTCGTCGGTATAAATCTTGTATCACTGATGGATATATTCACCATCCTCGTGTTCTTTTTGTTGGTGAATTCTTCAACAACCGCACAACCACCCAATGCCAAGGTCATTGAGTTACCGACATCAATCGCAGAAAAACTGCCCTCAGAAACCTTAACCATCATGGTAAGCAAAAACACCATTATCGTTAATGGGCGAGCCATCATTGATTCACAAGCCGCCATGCGCTCTGCTGGAGACAGCATCCCGGCACTGCAAAAAGAGCTTTTGTATCAAGCAACGAAGAGCCCTGCTGCTGTCAATGAACTCGGCATCGCTGAGCGTGAAGTAACCATAATGGGTGATAAGTCCATCCCTTATAAGTTATTACGCAAAATAATGATGACCTGTAGTTCTGCGGAGTTCTCTAAAATATCCTTAGCGGTGTTAAAGCGCCCGGAGGATAAAGCGACATGACAGAGCCACGATTTTACTCATCCGCCGACCTGCCCTGGGATAGAGGAGCAGAAGATGAACGACGATTTCGAAAAATCATCTCGGCAGTCATGGTGTTTTTCTTTGTCTTCAGTATCGTTATGCCCAACATTCCCGTTCCTGAAAAGAAACGAGATCAAGCGGAAACAATACCACCTCGGTTAGCGAAGTTTGTGAAACGCAAACCACCGCCACCTCCTCCACCCCCTCCGCCTAAAGAAGAGGAGAAAAAAGAGGAAGAAAAACCTAAAGAAAAGAAAAAAGAAGAAGAGAAGAAAAAAGAGAAACCCAAAAAGAAAACTGCCAAAGAAAAAGCTAAGGCGGCTATTGCCGTTTTTGACGACCTATTTGATTTACGGGATCAAGAGGAACTGAAGCAGCTTAAAACTACGCAGAAGAAGGAAACACTTGGCAAGCAAGAAACCAAAACCGAACGCTCCTTGCTTACTCGTATGGCCGGTTCCGGTAGCGGCGGTGTTGCGGTATCCAAAGCCAGCAGTGGTGGCGGTGGTGCAGGTTCATTAGCCGGGGTTTCTGCAACAGAAGTCAGCAGCGACATTGAAGATCCAGCGATAGCCAAGCAAAAGCGACGCTCCAAAGATGGCAAGTCTCGACGAACCACTGAAGATATCCAGTTGATTTTTGATCGCTACAAAGGTGGTATCTACTCACTTTATCGCCGAGCATTAAGGAGCGACCCTGGCCTTGAAGGTACATTGGTACTTCATCTCGTCATCGACCCATCAGGAAAAGTAACAACCTGTGAAGTCGTCTCAAGCGAGTTGGAAGAACCAAGTCTTGAGCGTAAGATTGTACTAAAAGTAAAACGTATCAACTTTGGTGCTGCCGATGTTGAAGTCTGGGATGACACCTACCCTATAGACTTTATACCGTCTTAATGAGGCATTCATGTTGCGACTGAACATACAATCAGCAAAGAAGATGAAAGGGGCTAACAAAAGAGGTACCCCCTCTTTACTGGAAACCCTGTATTCTTTGCTGGTCGTCACTCTCCTAGCGGTAGCGCTTACCTCCTCGGCACACGCTGGGTCGCTACACATTGGTGATAAAGCGACTAATTTCACCTTAAAGTCCCTTAGTGGACCAAACCAGAAGTTATCGGAACAACGAGGTAAAGTTATAGTATTAAGCTTCTGGGCAAGCTGGTGTGGCTCTTGCCAGCCGCACCTAAAACTGCTCGACACGCTAGTCAAAGAACATGCAAATAAAGGCATGGAGCTGTGGGTCGTGTCTCTTGATGAAAAGCAAAAAAAGACCCTTAAAGCTGCAAGAAAAATGAGGCTAAATGCCACTATCCTTCTAGATCAGCAGCAAGATATATCAGAACAATATCTCGTCGATGAATTACCAACCACTGTAATTATCGACCGAGATGGCATCATGCGTTTTGTACATGTCGACTTCTCGGCCAACGACGAAAAACGCTATAAGAATGAATTATTACGTATTGCCACCGAATGATGATATCCGTGGTGCTTAATACAGTGGTACTTAATAAGGTTTAACTATGAGTCAGCTTTCCAAAAATACAACAAAGAAATACCGCCACCCAAGAGCATGGTTGTTTGGTTTTCTATTTCTTGCCGTTGGTAGCTGGGCTGCCAATGAGATAGCACAAAGCGTTGTGGAACCAGACACCACTATATTCCCCGCAACCGATACGACGCCCCCAGTTCCAGCCATAGTCGCTTCAACGCCTGTAGAAGCCGTCACCTCGTCAACAACAAGTGCTGAAGGCGACACGATTGAAGAGCTTAAAATCAGCGATGCCACCGAAGAGGATGAGGCTGATGGCGTTGAAGATATCATAATCGAAAGCAATGCAGATGATGAGGACCTGGAGTACCTCAGTGTTGAAGAGATCATGGCAGAAGATGAGACTGCAGAACCCACCACCGAAATAACTGAAGAGACCAATGATAGCGATTCGGAATTTGTTAATCTGGACGAAATTCTATACGGCACTTCGGATGAAGAAGAAATAACACGAATCAAAACAGAAGAAGGTGATATAGAACCCCCAACAAGAAAAAGTCTAGAATCCGAAATGCAGAGTTTGAAACAAGAAGTTCTCACAGTAAACAGAGACCTTTTCATTTTAGAAGAAGACCTTTTATTCCCTAGCGGCACACAAGTGAATGTATTTGTCTCTATCGATGCTGACCATTACTTTTCGTTAGATGGCATCACATTAAAGATCAATGATCGTCCAATTAGCAACCACCTTTATACCAAACGCGAACTTCAAGCACTGAAACGTGGAGCCGTTCAGCGATTATATACAGGCAACCTATCCACCGGCGAGCACGAACTGGTAGCCGTTATCACAGGTCAAGGTCCGGAAAAAAGAGACTTTCGTCGAGCGGTTAGCATTGATTTTACCAAAAAATCTGGCACCAAGTATGTTGAACTGAAAATCCAAGGTGACACTCTGCGCCAACAACCGCTCTTTCAGCTTAAAGAGTGGGATTAATGTTTCTAGTGTGTCACAAAAAAACAGCAGCCCTATCACTATTTTTTAGAAGGTTGCACAAGCAACCATTTCGAGCAACCTTGCTCGTCCTGCTATCACTTATGGTCGCTTCTTCTATTGCATCGGCGAAAGCAGAAAAAGATTCTGTTCGCCTAGACAACCCTCACCCTGTGAAGGACCTCGCTTACGGCGAATTTCTCTTTGACTACTACCAGGAAAAATATTTCACCGCCATATCGAAAGCCATGATTGCCGAGAAAAAGGGGCTTATTAAACACCATAAAGCTCAAACACAGGTACTACTCGGTTCCCTCTATGTCAATTACGGCATGCTAGATGAAGCAGAAACTATTTTTAGTAGCCTACTTAAATCTGCCACCGCCAAGTCCGTGCGGAACAAGGTTTGGTACCATTTAAGTGAGGTTTATTATAAACGGGGCAGCTATAATAAAACGATTAACATCCTTCAGTCCCATATCAAGGAACCCCACTCCTCGCTTAAAAATGATATTAGACTTCTACTTGCCCAGAGCTTCATTGCGCAAGGCGACCTAAAGGACGCACTAGTACACCTCAACAAAATCAGGAATAAGAAAGGCTTCTCACAATTTGCCAAATTTAATCTGGCATCTGCACATAACGCGCTAGACAACCCTGAAAAAGCCAAAGAATTATACCACGAAGTACTTAGAGCACGTGCGCGCGGGAAAAACAACTTAACAGCGGCACTTAAGGATAGAGCGGCGCTCGCCCTTGGTAGTAACCATCTAAAAAGTGAAGACTGGGCAAAAGCTCGCAAATCCTTTGAATCAATACAATTGGATGGGCCATCGGCTAACACCGCATTACTCGGCTTAGGGTGGGGCTTTTTACGAGATGACGACCCTGTGGGAGCTCTTGCTCCGTGGCAGGAACTCAGTTCAAGAAACCCATCAGATCCTGCAGTACAAGAGGTTTTACTGAATTTACCATTGATTTATGAAAAAGCTGGAGCCCTTCAAGATGCGCTAAATGGCTACCGTGCTGCTAACGAGCATTATCATGATGAATTTGAGCGTCTCAATGACTTACAGCTAGTTATCAGTGAATCTGATTGGATCAACAGTTTAACGCCACCAGTCTCCTTCTCATTCGACCCGCTGGATGAAGTTAGCAGATTCAACTTACCCCAAACTAAGCTCTCAAATTACCTGTATCAATTTTACGCGAGCCATGAATTCCAAGAGAGCTTTCGCAATTACCGTGAACTCCAGCGACTAAAACAACTGCTTAACCGTTGGCAGAGAGAGTTACCTGTATTTGATGAAATGATTAAAAGTAATATTGATCGCCTTAATACATTATCCCCCAAAGCGGAGAAGGAGGTAAAAGAGGCTCGAAAACTTCTACTCGAAGGAACCGAAAAACTCGTTGATTTCACCCAACGCCTGAATACCGCCATTGCCAAAAATGATCTAACCATTACGGCTACCGACAATCAGGCCAACTTACTTGAACGACTAGATTCATTAGAAGTCAATTTAGCAAAACTTCCCAACGTTCCAGATTATGATGCTGAACGAGACCGTTTTCGCGTAATAAGAGGCGTGCTGATGTGGGATCTTAATGAAACAGCCATCGAACGCCGCTGGGAAAGAACCAAAGACAAGGTGTTTATTGAAGGGCAGCTTGAATTGTTAGAGCAGCGCATCCAACGTGTTATCGCTGCACGCGGAACACACCTTGAGCACTACGGTGAATTTAAAACACGCATTGCCAAACTGGACAAACGCCTCAACCAGCTACAAGAAAAATCGCTCAGAGCTATCCTTCATCATCGCTCTTACCTAAAATCAATTGCAATAAATATCATTACTCAACATCAACGGCATGTAAAAAACCTTCAAGCGAACACATTATTCTCTATCGCTCGACTTCAAGATATTGCCTATATACAAGAACAAGAGCGTAACTTCCAATCAGGCGACCAAACACCATCAAAAGAAGGAAGCCTAGAAGGCGCTACATCAATCAACACCGAAAGCGACGTCCCTGCTGAACCTACAACATCTCCAGCAATTGAACCGGGAGCGCTTCCAACCACAAGTGATGATGTTCGTGTACCTTTGGAACTTGAGGAAAGGAAGAGCTTATTTGAAGGTGGATTTAAATCGATTTTTGGAATCTGGGACTAACTTATAGCTCCAAAGTATTTGAGGTTTAGGGTATTATCCTACTCAACCGCCAACGCTTATACCTAGGCCTAGCTAAACAGAGTAAAAGATGAAACAACAAGTAGAATTCAAAATTCTAGACCCTCGAATCGGTGATGAAATCCCCCTCCCTTCTTATGCGACTAACGGCTCTGCCGGCGTAGACCTTAGAGCATGTGTAGATTCAACCATTACCTTAGAGCCTGGCCAAACTGAGCTAATCCCCACAGGTATTGCTATACATATTGCAGATCAAAACATGGCCGCAACCATCCTCCCTCGATCCGGACTTGGTCATAAGCACGGTATTGTTTTAGGCAACCTGGTAGGCCTTATTGATTCTGACTATCAAGGGCAGCTTTTCATCTCATGCTGGAACAGAGGCAACACAACATTTGAAATCAATTCAGGAGATCGAATCGCTCAAATGGTTTTTCTACCGGTTATTCAGGCGGAATTCTCTCTTGTTAATGAGTTCGGTGAAAGTGATCGTGGCGAAGGTGGGTTCGGGCATACCGGTGTCAGTTAAGCTTTAACGTCTAGTTCTCCACCTCACAAACCATTAATTCCAAAAGATCATTCTCCGCAAGTGCAGGGCTAAGATAGAAACCCTGTACTTCATCACATTTATGTTTACTAAGAAAACTAAGCTGCTCCTTAGTTTCAACACCCTCTGCAATAACACCTAGCCCTAAACTTTTAGCAATGGCAATTACCGCCAAGGTTAATTCTGCCCCGCTTTTGTCGGTATCAATATCCTTCACAAATTCTCGGTCAATTTTCAATGTATCTATAGGGAACTTCTTTAGATAACTCAGTGACGAATAGCCAGTACCAAAATCGTCTACCGAAATTCGTAACCCCGCAGATTTAAATGCCTTTAAAACATTTAGCGTATGTTCTACGTCCTCCATCAACACCGATTCAGTTATTTCCAATTCAAGCAGGTTTGCAGGTGTGTTATAGCGCTCCATAATAGATAACGCCCAATCCGCAAAATGCCTGCGCTTAAATTGTGCCACGGAGACATTGATAGAAATCCTAGGAGGCAATATACCAGCAACATTCCATTTTTGAATTTTCTTACATACTGTCTCAAATACCCATTCGCCAATAGGCGTTATTAGATCACTTTCTTCCGCCAATTCAATAAATTGTGCCGGTGATAGTGTGCCAAATTTGGGATGCTGCCAACGAAGTAACACTTCAACACCAGACATAACACCGTTTGACACTTGATATTGTGGCTGAAAATGCAAACAAAACTCTTCATTTGTCAGTGCCTTTCGCATCGCATTTTCAATAAAAAGGCGCTCCACTGCTTGAGCATTCATTACCTGATCATAAAACTGGTAATTGTTTTTTCCAAGTTTTTTGGCTGAGTACATCGCTATATCAGCGTTACGTAAAAGTTCGTCTCCCGCCGTACCATCACAAGGAAATACAGCAACCCCCACACTCGCAGAGGTAAACACCTCTCTCCCTTCAATCAAAAATGGCTGAATAAACCGAGATATAATTCGTGTCGCTGTCTGGATTACGAGTTCTTCAGCGGCCTCAACACTGGCTAAATTGCCAAGCACAATAGCGAATTCATCACCTCCCATTCTTGCAACAGTATCTACGTCTCGAATGCTTTCCTGTAGTCGTGCGGCAACACATTTCAACAATTGATCGCCCGCTGCGTGACCAAGGGAATCATTCACCGGTTTAAATCGATCCAGATCCAAAAACAATACCGCGGCAGAAGAATTTTCTAACTCTGCACATTGAATAGTACGCTCTAACCGTTCGTTAAATAAACTGCGGTTAGGAATGTCCGTCAACGAATCAAAATATGCTAATCGTCGAATCTTTTCTTCACTGGATTTCTTGTCGGCCGTATCAAGAAAAATCCCCACATAATGAGTGACATCACCATACTTATCTCGGGTAGCACTAAAGCTCAAAAAACTTGGCCTTAATACTCCTTCACCTGTAGCATAATCACACTCGCCACGCCACAAATTGCTGGATTCAATCGCATCTTTCACTGATAGAAACAACAACCTATCTTGTGGCTGAGGCCATAAAAAACCACAGTATCGGCCCATAGCCTGACCAGGCTGATACCCGGTGGTGGAATAAAAAGCTTCATTAGCCCGCATTAACACACCGCTGTCATCAGTAATAAAAATGGCCTCACCACTTGCCTCAAACGCCGTCGACAATAAACGCTGCTCTTTTTCTATTTCCTTTCTTTCAGTAACGTTTCTGGCAACACCTAACGCGCCCTTTATCCCTCCAGCATCATCATACAACACAGACAATTGCATCTCGACATCTAGCTCACTACCATCAGCACATTGCAACTTACGCTCTAAAACATGAAATTGCGTGACGGGGCATGCAGGTTCATCATCCGGCGACTGAAGGTGAAAGTGTTCCCTAAACACTTCATGGATTTTATCGTTAGTATCAGGGGAGAAAAATGCTGGCTGCTGTGAAAACAGCATGTCTTCAAAACAATAACCAGTCACCTCCGTTACAGAAGGGCTTATATAGGTGAGGTTAAAATGCGTGTCTGTTGTCCAAATAAGATCTTTTGAATTGGTGGCCAACAACCGATATCGTTCCTCGCTATCGCGCAACTGACAACCTTGCTGAAAGGCATCTGACACCTCCCTGACAACTCCGATAAAACAGTTGTCACTACTCTGTCCTACCATGGCCCTGCCGAAATACCGCTTTATACAGTGATGGTAATATCCCCAGTCACCATTTTGGTCACTCATCCGATAGACACGTTCCAGTGCCGTAGAGGTATCAGGTGACACAACCGTTGAGACGGCACTTTGTACAACCCCCACAATGTCCTTTCGCAACTGTCCCAGCTCTTCTTCAGAAAATGCTAAATACCACTGTTCAAAGGAAATCACCGATACGCTTGATGTATTGTGTTGATAGGATGGCCTTGGTACAGAATGCTGCGGAAACACAATCACTTGTCGAGTATTCATATCACCGATATAGACACTATAAGGAAAACCCGCGAGCATGTGCTCCCATTGCTGTATTTGTTTTTCTAATGCCATCAGGTTGCCATCCATAGAGCTGACTGCTCATATCATAACCAAGGCATTAATGTGCCAGAAGCAATCTCTCCGAGCAAGGTATCATTTGGTAATTTATTAAAGATTTGATCTGGCTAACAGGTTGAGACTTCAGTGCGATTTCGGCCTAGGTCTTTCGCCATATACAACAACTTATCGGCCTCATTCACAAGTTCATCCAATGAATGCTGCTGGTCAGCGACCAACCCTATAGACACTGTCACGCTGGTACTGCCTCCATCCAGCATAATAATACTGTCCTCCACTATCTCTCGAATATTTTCTGCCAACAATCCCGCTTTTTCAAGGTTCAGCCCGCTCATTAAAACTGCAAACTCCTCTCCACCAACCCTAGCAAACAAAAAGCGACCAAACGCTTTCTCCATTAACCTTGAAACCTCAATTAATGCAAGGTCCCCTGCCTCATGGCCAAATTGATCGTTAATTGCCTTAAAATAATCCACATCCAATAACGCCACACACACAGGAACGCCTTTTTCCTGCGCATCTGCCAACATCAATGCGGCTTGATCATAAAAATAACGTCGGTTATGCACACCCGTTAAATAATCATGGTAGGCGGCATGCTCTATGGACTCTAGCAGCTCGATAGCTTCAATATTATGCATCATTCGACAATAGAATTCTTCGTGGCTAAAAGGCTTGGCAAGAAAGTCATTTGCGCCATTTTTAATAAACTTTGCCGACATACCCTTAGTACCATATGCGGATAACCCAATTAAAATAAGGTTATTCTTGGACACATCTCGACGTATATTTTTGATTAACTCAAACCCATTCATCACAGGCATATTGTAATCAATAATAGCCATTTTTATAGCTGAGTCTTGATTTAACATATTCAGTGCTTGCTCGCCGTTTTCAGCCTCAAGCGCAATATACTGATGAACTTCTAACATTAATCGCACGAACTTTCTCGATGTCGGTGAATCATCTACAACGAGGACTTTGATGCTACGGTTCTTTTCTAGTCGCCGGATTAATTTCAAAACATATTCGTAGGAAAAGCGGCTTTCTTTAACCACATAATCCACAATAGGCTTTTCAAGCATTTGATCACGTAGATGTTCATCATAACTGCCTGTTAATACTATGGTTGGGATGGATAAGCTAAGTGTATAGTCAACCACCTCGCCATTCGGTGCATCAGGAAGGTTTAGATCCACCACAGCCGTGCGATAAGCATCGCTTCCATTACTTTCTATGAAAGCCCTAGCTTCCGCAAAAGACTGTGCAATGTCGAATTGCAAGTCAGTCTGACCCTTACTCATATGCCTGATGACTTTAATAACAACAGCACTATCTTCGACTAACAATATTTTTTTCATAGGAAGCAACACCAAAAAGACGTAATTCTTTAAGTTTAGAAGCTCCCCCTCATCTCGCCACCTAACATGTATAGCCAATGCAGATTAAATTAGACCTTACCACATTAGGTCATCAGGCACTTGAAAATCAGCATACGGATCATCGTCGTCAACTTCGGTCTCATTCTCATTACACACAATCACGCATTGCTCATTCCGTTGACGGATTTTCTCAGCAACCGCTGTTGGCACCAACTGGTAGTTATCCTCAATAAACACTATCGCAAGCTGACCTTTGCTCAGCCCCTGAGAAGCATCTTCTCTAAGGTATAATTTCTTCACTTTCTTATTATGAACAAAATTGTAGGCAATATCACCGTCGCCTTTCGCAACCTTCGCTTGCTCTATCATATCCTTAATTTGTGCATGTACTGCTTTCGCTTCAGCTTCCTGCTTTTTTTGTTGATTCAGCGTGTTATCACGTTCCAACTTTTCCTGACGTACCTTTTCTGCATTTACTTTATTCTGATCAACAAAAACCTCGTTGCTCTTACGCTGTTTTTTTGATTGCTTATGTTTCTGTGTTTTTGCATCATTCGCTTTTTGTTTGTTACTCAAGCCAGCTTTAAGCAGTTGGTCTTGTAATGAACCTGCCATGTTTCACCTCAATATTATTTTAATAACTGGTAACGTGCGGGGCTAATTGCTTCTGCACTAACGTCGTACTTTTTCATGGAATCTGGAACGCCACCTCCAAGCGCAAGCGACGCCGCCAATTTAGCAAGTGCTGGGGCCATTTGAATCCCGTAACCACCCTGACCTGTTAACCAGAAAAAACCCGTCACTGATGTGTCATAACCAACAACAGGCGAACGATCAGGTGCAAAGGTTCTCAACCCTGCCCACTGACGTTTTAATGTTGTTACTTTAACATCCATTGCTTCTTCAAACCTAGCCACCCCGATCGCCACATCAATATCATCAGGGTAGGCATCCATAGGTTCTGAGGGGGTTTCATCCGCCGGTGTGATCAGGATATTGCCAGACTCAGGCTTAAAATAGAACGTTTCATCGATATCGATGGTTAAAGGCCACCGATGAACCTCCAGGCCTTCAGGAGCTTTAGCAATACACACTGTTCGCTTTTTAGGCTCCAAACCAACTGGCTGCGCTCCCGCCATAGCGCAAAGCTTATCCCCCCATGCTCCCGCAGCATTTACGATATTTTTTCCGATATACGCACCCTTCGCCGTTTCTACTCGCCACTGCTCTCCTTCCCGGTCCAGACCAGTAACCCCAGCATTATAGACAAACGCTACACCAGACCGTTTTGCGAGTTTAATATAACCCTCCAATAAACTTGCGACATCTATTTCTCGAGAATTAGGCTCCCAAAACCCTGCGTCGATACCAGGCTTCAGCTCTGGAACTTTATCGTAAACAAATGCTTCATCCACCAAAGCAACATTGCCCAACACCTGGCTTACCTGGTGATGGACAGCGGAGAGCTGCGGTAGCTGCTCTGATTTTGCAATGTACATTGCTCCGAGAGGTTTTAACAAGGGGTAATTACAGAAACCAACCGGTGGATTATTATAGAAATCTTCACTGCTTAATGTAATGCCACGAACGACATCATTACCATAGCCCACCATATAAAATGCAGCTGAACGCCCCGTTGTGTGGTAGCCCGCGTACTCTTCTGCTTCCAGGACGGTTACTGATGCCCCTCGTTCTGACAGTTCATAAGCGACAGATGCCCCAGCCATACCGGAACCCACTACAATAAAATCCACGCATTGCGTCATACAAACTCTTTAGGCTGCTTCGCCAATTGTATCTCTATATTAGTAATCATACTTTATGTATTACTTCGCCTGTTGTTTTGTGGTGCAATTCTACCTGTTCTGGAGACAAAAAACCCCGAACAAATCTCGCCCTAAGTAGAAAACACAACCTGGGCCACATCAAAGTAAGCTATTTTTTACAAAAGTAGTCCTACACTGATAGGCATTCAGCTATAGTTATCGTCTAATCCATCATAGCTTTCAACTTAATAGGATCTAAATGAAAACTGAATCAGGGAATGTTTACGAAACGCCGGCGTCGCAAGTTCTAAATGAAAATGACGCCAATGGAATTGATAACTTCAATCGCTTTACAGCGTGGGGAGTGCTGGGCATTACCGTTGTAACCTTTGGATTATATACATTGTATTGGCTATACAGCCGAGCAAATACTCTTAATACCTTTCATAATACCAAGATATCAAGCACTACGATCAACGTGTTTTTGGCCTCAATAGCACTATCAACCAGCGCATCTATCGCTGTAGAGTTTTATCCGGGCAATGATTTTTTGGACATAGCAAACATTAGTTTCAGCTTAGTGTATTTTGTTAGCTATTTAGTAATGCTATTCACCTTTAAGAACCGCTTATCTGAAGCAGCAGGCAAACCAATTAATCCAGTGTTAACATTTTTTGGTACCGCGATATACCTTCAGTATAAAATCAATCAAACCATTGACGAAAAAAGTTCTTCTATTAACCAAGGCTAATCAAACAGTAGTAACACACTGCATCACGTATACTGTGGATTTATTGAGGGAGTGGCATGTTATTTATGTCATTTCCTCTATCATTTTCGAAAAAATCAGATACTGTTTTAGCAATTCAGGGTACAAGGACTTTACCGAAGGCATATCACTGCCAATGGCTGCACTCTCCATTTGAACAACCACTCGATAAAGCTGGGTAGCACTGAGTGTTCTTTAAGTGAATGGATATGTATTTTTACTTGCTGCAAGTCGCCCATCGCAATAGCACTTTCTATTGATTTAATCATAAGGGGAGCATTTTTTACAAATAGCCCCATTATTTTTAACAACCGATCTTCTTTCCCTCTTAACCTGCTAAGCACCTCCCGTCTATCCCATATATCCGATACTGACCCAGGGTTTGCTGTTATTTCAGTAACGGTGGGGTTATCTGGCGTTTGTTGATTCTCAGGGGTTTGAAGTTTTGTTTTTTCTTTATACAATAAGTTATTTATTTTTTTCAATAAACCACCTTCATCTATCGGTTTACTCAGATAATCATTCATACCAGTAGCAAGACATTTTTCTCTATCTCCTTTCATTGCGTTTGCAGTCATAGCGATGACAGGTATGTATTGATTCACAGCACCTGCATTCCCTTCTCGAATTTCCCGGGTTGCTTTATAGCCATCCATGATAGGCATTTGGCAATCCATTAACACCAACTGATAAGCTGTAGACCCAACGTTTTGCTTCAACGATTCAATACACTGCGCACCATCAGCGGCAATATCAACATCAAACCCCAGATCCTCCAATATTCCTCGGGCAACTTCCTGATTAATCACATTGTCTTCAACCAACAAAATCCGAACATGCTCCGCAGTCATAGACGCACGGGAGGCTATCAACTCAGGCAGGGGAATAATTTTACTTTCGACATTATCAATTCCACCTAAAGAATGCCTAGTAACCAGTAGGTTCTGGCTATCGCTGTCAACAACCGTCAGCGCCTTAAATAGGTCCTCAGTGGTAACGGGTTTGGGGAAGTAAGCATCATACCCAAGCTCCGCAAAAAAACACGCATCGCCTCGATGAGCCATAGAAGTCATCATTACTAACTTAACGTTGTTGTATTGAGCGTTGCCTTTAACCCTCTTACCAAACTCTGCACCATCTATATCAGGCATCTGCATATCAACAATGGCTATATCAAACGGTACCTCACGGCCCTCCTCTACCTGTATAGACATAAGTTCTAAAGCTGCCTCGGCACTATCTGCTTGTTCAACTGAAGCCCCCCAGCGAAGTAGCTGTGCTTGAACCACCTCCCGATTAGTAGCGTTATCATCAACCACTAATATATGGAGTTTACTAATGTCAATATCCGGCACCTCCGGTATAGAGTGCTCACTGGATTTTAGCGTGATGAAAAACTCAAAATCTGACCCCTCACCTAATGTGCTATCAACTGATATATCACCATGCATTAACTCGCAAAGTTTTTTCGCTATGGACAATCCCAACCCAGTGCCGCCAAACTTTCTCGTTGTTGAAGCATCAACTTGGGTAAACATATCAAAAAGATACTCAAGGCGATGTGGTGGGATACCGACTCCTGTGTCTTTAATTGAACAACGTAAAACAGAGTCGCCATCAACATTTTTTTCCATAGAAGCCCGAATCAAGATTTCACCAGCTTCCGTGAACTTTATGGCGTTACCCACCAAATTGGACAGTATTTGTCTGACGCGTCCTGGGTCACCAACCACCATGGGGTCATCCATACCCGTTAAATCAACGATTAACTCTAGGCCTTTTTCGCCCGCTCTCAGGGCCATCGTTTCAGCAAACTCCCCCAGCAAATACCTAAGATCAAAATCCAATGCCTCGAAATCAAGCTTACCGGCTTCTACTCGAGAAAAATCAAGGATATCATCTATTAGACCAAGTAGTGACTTAGCGCTAACTTGGGCTAGTTTGGCGCGGCGCTCCTGCTCTTCACTGAGTGACATATTAAGTAATAAACCCAACATACCTAAAACACCATTCATAGGAGTACGAATCTCGTGACTCATCGTCGCCAGAAATTCATTTTTTGCTATAACAGCAGCTTCCGCGGCTTCTTTCGCGACCAGCAAATCAATTTCAACGTCTTTACTCGTGGTAATATCCGTTCGAATTGCGATGTAGCTTACCGGCTTGCCATCATCTCCCATAAAAGGAGCGATTGTAGTATCAACCCAATAAAGCTCTCCATTTTTATTTTTATTGCATAGCTCCCCATGCCACACCCCCCCTTTAGAAATTGTTTTATACATTTCGGTAAATAATGAAGAATCATGTTTTCCCGAATTTAATAAGCGATGATTTTTCCCCAGCAGCTCTTCTATATTGTACCCAGATATCTCACTGAAACGCTTATTTGCGTAAGTAATATCTCCTTTAACATTAGTGATAGCAACAATAGCATGCTGATCAAGAGCAAACTTTTGTTGCTGAAGATCCCGGAGCGCCTTATCTAACTCTAATTGCTGCACTTCACTTTGCCTTAAAGCCTCCTCAAACGCATACACAGCGGTTGTTAGTTGCTGCATATCTCCATCTGAATTCTTTGGTAGATACTTTATCCCCCGACCATTGGAAAGATCAATGAGAGCCTGATTAACTTGCTCTAAATCTTGGCTCATTTTTTTTGAAAAATAGAGTGCGACAAAAATCATCATCAACAACAAAGAAACAGCCACAGCTGTCAATTGCACATTATCAGCTAGTGCCCCGTCAATTAAATCAGTACTAATAGATAGCTTATTTCCGTAATAATTGGAAAGTATGAGAAAAAAACCATTCAAATCAACAAGAGTTTGAGTCGCATTAATCAATTCGACCCTCGCAAGAGCGGCATCAACCGTTGATAACTCAAGCCCCCCAACACACGCCTCACGGTATTGCTTAAAGGCCAAACCAATCTTTTGCAATACATCTTCACCATTAATGAGCAAGGCATCAGACTCTAGTAAGTTTATTCTAACCTTTTCTTCAAGTTCATAAAGTGAATTAAGAATACTCCGCCCCTCAAGATAAATCCGCTCCTCATCGGGGTCGTCAAGAGCTGAAATCAGCAAAGATGAGAACAATGAATGATTGTTCGTTAAGCGAATACTGATATCACTGATTTCAGTCATGCGAGGTAAATTACTATCGCTCAACTGCTTTAGCGTTTCATTGCTGGAGTGATTGACAACATTACTGGCAAAAAACAAAAACAACGTCAATAACACACAGACTAAGGGTGCAAAAAGAAAACGGCCACGAAGAGATAGATGACGAAACATACTGACTTAAACGCTCCTATAAGATTGGCCATTCGTTCGGTTTAATCAAACCTTTATAAATAATTCTCCCCTCCAGTTTTTGAAAAATTGCAACGGCTCCCTCTGGCTTTGGCCAAACACCGAGACCATCTCGAAGATTTGACGTATGCCCTACAAAAACCGAATTTAATGCATGATTCGAATCACTCATCATCATCTCGTATAACTTCTCCCCTAACTTCTTAGATTCTTTGTCATTTTTAGAAAATGAAAACTGTAAATTGGGTTCAATTTTAAAATCACCAAATGCTAATTTTGCCGTATCCTTACATCGACAATAAGGGCTGCTTAGTACATCTTCAATAGGTATATTCAACCGTTTTATAGCACTACCTATGCTTTGCGCCATCTCTCGACCAGCTACAGACAAGTTCCTTTGTAGATCACAATGTTCCAAGCTAGTCGCCCCCTGATCCTTTTGTTTATGATCAGTTTGACTGTGACGCATATAAATAATGTGGCCGCCTGACTGCAGGGCTTTTATTAACTCAGACGATGGTAAAGGGGCGCTGTCGATTGGTTGTGCCAGAAGCACCTGCATAAAACTGAAGTAAAAAGTAAAAGCCACCAAACAGCGAACTCTAGAATTCCTCACAACCCAATCCTCTTTCTACGGCTAAAAACTGAGTATAGGTAACATCTCACAGCCTTTCCAATCGGAAAAACAACTTGATTGGTAGGGTTATTCAATTCCTAAATTAACTCCCGAAGGTCATGATAAAGACTCTATATACAATTCTAACCCACAAAAAAACCCGCACTAGGCGGGGCTACGCTTTGGGACGTATAACTGGTTAGAATTTTTCGTCATAACTGAGTGTTATTAAATAAGCTTCTGTTTTACCTTCTATTGGTAAGTATGCGTAAGGATTATAAATAACATCACCCGGCGTTATCGAGTTTGCATTTGTCGATGCGTTACTCGCAACTTCCTTTCCATCCTCATCCACTGTTACACTCAAATCTGCTTCATATTCTGATACAAGATAGGCTATTGCAAAGTCCATTCTAGATTCTGAATCTATCTGATATCCAAACCCAAATGAATATAAATTTGCATCAGCAATTGGAAACAAAAAGTCTACTTTGTCATCTGGTACCGCACTTCCTCGTGGCTCATACCCAAATCGTAAAACCAAACTGTCATTTGCTTGATACTCAACACCAAACGCCCACGAAAGAACATCTTCATAACCACGAGGTATTCGTAATTCATTAGGGTCCGCACTATCAGTATCAGTAAAAGCAAGCGTATTCACAATACTCGCGAGATTAAGAAAATCAACATTTTGATCAAATGAAATAGTGAGATCCTCCCACTTGCTATACTCAACCCATTTCATATCAACGTTAACTTTTATATTTGGCAACAGCTGTATTGATGTTCCCAAAGCTATATGTTGTGGCTGAATCATTTCAACCTCAATATGCCCCTTTTCTACACGCTGCGCGTTAAACTCCGCACCATCTAGTGCAACAAATAAAGAAGACAAAGGTTTTAAGCCAATAGTTGTTCCAAGAAACGCATCTTCATACGTCATCTTAAAATCACCTTCCATGTCTGCTTTTGTTTCTGATTGATATACCAAACCAAATGAAATCCAAGGCGTTGGTTCCCATAACAATCCAAAATTAAACCCTAGCGACAATGGGTCAGTTGCTTCGATTTCTAAATCACCGATATTATCAAATGCGCCTAAAATACCTGCATCAATACCATCTGCTGCATCGCTTTCTCCACTCAAAATGGGAGCTAAAGCATTCTCCGATCGATTTAGGAATATAATTGTTTGATCTGGAGCTCTGAATTTTGTTTTTGTACCAAACCCCTGCCAGGAAAAGTTAATACCAACACCAACAGAAAGTGTATCGGTAACCTGCACGCCAATCGTAGGTGAAAAATACGTTAAGCGTGTAAGCGCCGTTTGATATCCTTGATATGAACCTGGGTCCTTATCCCTGTCTCGCGCAAAGCCCATTCCAAGCGGCGTATACACAGCTGTACCAAACGTCCAGCCGTGGTGAGGGTCTTCTATCGCAATTCCACCAAATGGCGCCAATATCACGGGAACTTCATTCATACCAGCAAAAGGTAAAATCAACATAGGTTGTGTCGCTGTTGCACTTATACCCGCTTGATCATCATCAGGAAAATCAACAAGAACTGCATCTGGGTCTTGCGCTAGCGCTGCATCATTAAACGTATCAAATGCGTCTCTCACTGCCTGCGTGTTCTGTTGCTCACCCGTTTTACTCATAAATGACATATGGGCAGCGAGTATTTTAGTTTGTTGCTGCCTGCCACGAATTTTCGCCAATCCAGCAGGGTTGAAGTGAATAGAGTCAATCCCCGGTGGATCTGCGGTAACCGCATGCCCTAACGCAAGCGCCTTAGGGTTTGCAAGTGATAGATTTTGCATTAGCTGGGCATTAACACTCGTCGCAGATACCGCAGCGGCAAGCGCTACCAAAGCAGACGACAACGCCTTTCTACAAAAACCAGAGCGCATTTTAGGAATAGTCCGTAATTGACTAGCATTACGTAATTCCAACAATTGAAGTAACATTTTTTTATTCATTATTATTAGGTCCTTGCCACATCTAACTCATTGAAATTAGACGGGTTAGCACTTCATTATTTTATTATTATTATTCACGCACCCAATTAGACTGCAAAAAGCACAACATCTGGGGCTTGACTAGATAGGTACAAACTATATATTGGTACTTCAGTCTCACATATGACATATCAGCCCAATTAATATTGGCGGCCACATTTAACCTGCCAGTAAAACCAACACACTAACGGGAATTGTGCTTTATTAGAGGGACATATCAGCTCAACCATTGACAAAAGCATCAATCGTATACAAAACAACAACAATACTCCCGACAACAAGGGAAAGCGATAGGAATAATGTCATGAAAATCATTCAGTCTAATGACCCTATAATCTTTTATCACAACCACCCTAAAGCACTTTTGAGTTATGCTGGTGAAGAAGGCTTAAACATCGCTGAGCTGAGAGACTTAACAGGGCTTGACGAAGAGCTAGAGAAAGATTTTTCATCAAAGGTTAGTTACAACCAATACAAATCGCTTATTAAAGCCTGCATTGATAAACTTAACAATCCCGCACTAGGCTTACATTTTGGCAGGCGGTTAATGTTTAGTGGTCACGGTTCGGTTGGATTAGGGTCATTAGCCTGTAACACCGTCGGTGAAGCGTTAGATATTATAATAACCTATAAAAAATTAATCTCTCCTATCACTGTAATGGAAATAATAAGAAATTCTAACGCAGCACATGTTACCTGTACTCCGGCCTTTGAAGGTGGTGATGTGCAACGATTCTTTATAGAGGTATTGTTTTCTACTCTCTATCACTGTTTCTTACAAGCGACCAAAAAAACAGTTATGGACTGCACTTTTGAATTTAACTACGCAGCCCCAGAATACGAAAATGAATATTATAAAATACTAAATGACAACGTTCGATTTAATACACATCGACATCAAATAACGTGTCACCCTTCATTATTGGACACACCGTTAACATCATCAAACCCAGCCATCATTCACGAAATTAAATCTCGATCCTCTAACTTAATGCGAGAACTTGGTGACAATGAAGGGATTCTGACGTTGATATCGCAATATATTCGTCAACGAGAAACTGGATACCCGAATATTGATGATGTTGCCAATCATTTCCACACATCAAAGAGCACACTTAAACGCCGCCTAAAAGGTCTTAATGTCACCTACACTGAATTATTAAAAGACGCGAGACTCGACAGAGCATGTAACTACCTAGAATCCGGTGAGCTTACCATTGAAGATATAACCCAACGCCTCCAGTTCAGCGAAGCCGCTGCATTTCGACGGGCATTCAAGCAATGGACCGGACAAAGCCCATCATCCTATCGAGAATCGATAAAGGTTCGCCAACAAGTCATTGCTTAATATTAATAACCACGATAACTAAGAAACAATTAGCGTAAGAGGCGGCAGTTAGTAGGCCAGGGGCATTATTGACCCTTCCCCCCGGTTAAACGGAAAAACCCTACTGCTTCCTGCAAGTTAGTTGATAAACCTTGCATTTCTTCTGCCGTTGCAGCAAGTTCTTCCGAGCCTGCTGCATTTTGTTGAGTAACACTATCAAGCTGCCGCATGGCGTTAGTAATCTGACCAACTCCACTGGATTGCTCTTCCGATGAAGCCGTAATTTCCTGAACTAAATCGGCCGTTTTGGTAATATCTGGCACCATCTTATCCAGCAATGCTCCCGCTTTCTCTGCCACTTTAACGCTATCGCCGGTTAGCGAGCTTATTTCTGAGGCGGCTAGTTGACTTCGCTCAGCCAGCTTTCTTACCTCTGAAGCAACGACGGCAAAGCCCTTCCCATGCTCCCCCGCCCTTGCAGCTTCAATCGCTGCATTCAGTGCTAACATATTCGTTTGGTAGGCTATATCTTCAATGATGGTGATTTTTTCTGCAATCTGAGTCATTGCCTGAACGGTTCCTAACACCGCCTCACCACCGTCAGTTGCTGCAATGGCTGACTCACTTGCAATACTATCAGTGATTTGTGCATTTTCACTATTCTGGCTTATTGATGCTCCCATCTCCTCTATCGAAGCACTCGTCTCTTCCACACTCGCAGCTTGCTCGCTCGCAGCTTCACTCAACGAGCTTGCCGTTCCACTTACTTGAGAGGCCGCAGAAGTGATCTGTATCGCATTAGTTTGTATGTCCTGAACCACGTCAATCAATTTTTTCTGCATGACCACCATAGAAGACATCACACTACTATCGTCACCAACAGCCAAATCAATCTCAATCATCAGATTACCTTGCGAAATTTCACTCGCTATACCGGACAACTGGGCTGGCTCCCCACCTAGACGCTTCCTAATAAATTGACTGATATAAATAATAAACCCTAGCATCACAACCACAAGAGTGACTAAACAAAAGAAAAATAGCTTTTGCATAAAGTCTGCCTTGTCACTTTCTTCCGTAATTTTACTCTCGACACGTTCAAATAGAAGTGTGTTAAACTGGGTAATTTCTGCACCGATTTTCCCCAAATAAAGATAGTATTCTTCATTAAAAAGTCTAAGCGCTTGAGCGGATAATTCGTCTGTTTTATTGGTGATATACGCTTCACCATATCCGAATCGTTTGGTATGAGAATCAACCGCATCCATCACTTCAACTTCGATGACAACAAGCCCATCTGATTCACTTTTCGACTGCAACAAATGACCCTCTTCCACTTCAGTAAGGTTCATGGCCTTCACCTTATCGCTGAACGCCATTATTGTGCCGTCCTTTCGTGGAACTTTACCTGCGGCCTTGTCAAGTACGTAAAAATAGGAATCTCTCCATTTTTTTTCACCTGTTACTGTATATAAACGCACGGTATTCGTTAGGTCAGATGAGTCCGTCTCCATCTCTTCCGATAACAAAAATGCTTGGTGTCGATAATCTAAAGCCGCCTTCTGACCGCTAACAGCTTCAGTGTATTTTAAGTAGGAAGTACCCGTAAAAACCGCAAGCACCACTAAAACCATCATTGCAATTAAAAATAACTTTCGTACGGTCATTGCAAAAGTCTCCAATTAAGCTTGTAGTGTTGGCCCCTATGAATCGCCTTACAAACTACAATCATAAAGTGCCTGTCTATATTTACAGAGATAACACACCTAAGTATACATAACGACTACTCGTACAGACAGAATGAAACAGAGTATTGATTTTCATTCAACAGCAGACTCTATCACCCACAAACGCTGTACGTTTTTTGCACGTAACCATCCTATACTAGACCAGGCAATCACAATACGCTAGCAACTATGAAAACTCGGGCGTGCTTATGATTTTACCCTCCCTGGGCATACTGTTGAAGATATAACCCAACACCTCCAGTTCAGCGAAGCCATAGCATTTCGACAAGCACTCAAGCAATGGACCGGACAAAGTCCGCCTCCTAATCGAGGGCCTATGAAGATTCGCCAACAAGGCATCGTATAATATTGATAACCACAACAAACAAATATCGGATAATAAAAAGAGGTAACATCACACCTTATTTGCCAGTACTTACTATTTAAACTCTGGCCATGCTGAAATGCTCCGATTTTTACCAGGCATCTGTATGTTTAATATTCTTTTCTCGTCTAATACTACATCTTTTTCAAGCAGATCATTTAAATAAAGTATGTATGCAGTTAATGCATAAACCTCATCATCATTCAAACTCTTAGGGGCATAATGCGGCATAGCCCTTCGTGTATAGTCAAAAATCGATGTCGCGTAAGGCCATAAGCTGCCCACTGAAATTAATAGCACGGGATACTTATTAATTCGTAAAATCCGCAGGGGATCAGAAAAACTTATCCACCCATCACTGCCTTTTAATCGTGCAGCAGGTCCTTCATCACCCTCCTCGCCATGGCACATCATGCAACGACCTTTATATAGCTTTTCCCCTTGTATTACGGACCCTTTTCCCTCCGGCAAATTCTTTCCATTTGGAAAGATGGTAATCTCATAGTCACTTAGCTCGGAAGCAGATAACGTTTCCCCCAAGTCTGTAGAGAAGTCAGCAGCATCTGCATAAGTCGCTGCTTGTGACAGAGCAACAACTAACAATAAACTACTCAAAGTATTTTTCACAAAGCATCGATAAAGACGGTGGCTAGACATAGCTATTCTCCACCACCCCATCACTAGAAATATACCATGCTTGAATTGCGTTATAGTGATTAAATGAATAACTAGCGTATTTTTCACGCCACTGTCCGCGTGTTGGTTGCACTCTGCCGAGTTCATCTGTCGCTCGACTTAACAACATCGCTGAATCCCCCTTCCATTGCCAAGGTATATGAAATCGCGTTAGAGATTTTGACAATACAGGCTGCTCTAGTTGTGCAAGGGCCCACGTTCGGCCCCCATCTGCAGACACTTCAACTTGTTTTATTTTTCCATACCCAGACCATGCTAAACCTGATATTTCATAGAATCCTTTTTTCTCCGGTAACACTTGTTTTCCAGAGGGGTGTGTAATAACTGATTTAACATCCATATGGAAAGAAAATCGCTGAATCTTACCGTCATCCAAAATGTCACTATAAAGACCCGACTCATCTTTTGTAAAAGCGGGTTTGTCGGTAACTTCCAAACGATGCAACCATTTAACATTGGCATTTCCCTCCCAGCCAGGTACAAACAATCGCATGGGATAACCTTGAGATGGACGCAAGCGTTCGCCATTCTGATACAACGCAATAATGGCATCATCAAGTAACTTCGACACAGGAATACTTCGGGAGTGAGAGCCACCGTCGGCCCCTTCCACAATGACCCATTTGGCTGTTGGCTTTAACCCTGCTTCTTGTAATATATATTTGAGAGGGACTCCACTCCATTCTGCACCGGATACTTGCCCAAACAATCCCTGACAGGTTTGATCAAGCGGTGTTACTGATACTGCATTGGGTGCCGTATTCCCTGCACACTCTAGAAAATTAATAGCAGAAACCATCGGGTAACGTAATAAACTTTCCATATCAAACGTTAGCGGTTTATCAACTAAACCATGAATCATTAGCTTATGTTTTTGAGGATCGATATCAGGGATCCCATTATGATTTACACTAAAATGCAAACCGTTAGGCGTGATAATACCGCGTTGATTTTCAATCGGTGTATGCCAGATAGAAAATATAGATGTTTCAGGAGTGTGTTCTGCTACATTCCGCTTAATATGGTTTTCATATTTGGATGGTGCACCGTACTCAGTATCACTTCCTCCCGGAGTTTTCATCCAGGTCGGTATTGATTGATTAATTTTACTGGCGCCAACGCTGTCAGAAGCCGCTACATTTGAAACCGCTAAAGAGCTGGAAAATGCCAAGCCACTTAGTATGAAGGACCGCCGATCTAACACCCCACCTTTTGCTACTGCTACCAAATCCTTCGAACTCACATTAGTTGGCTTCATGAAATTTCTCCTATTGCACTGAGTATTTCTTAACAAGCTGCACCAAAGGGGTAACGCTCATCTATAATTTAGTCGCTTCAAAAACACAAAAAACCCACCAATGAACGTACATGCACATATATGCACACATATAACTTAAAAAAAGATTAGCAGCAACCAAATGCAGAACATTGACGAATAGACTCAACCAGTTGCTCTGACTTTTTGAGTGCAGTTTCTCCATCAACGCTATAAACCATATGCCGACCATTTTTCTGAGCTGATAACAGACCCGCATTCTTCATAAGTGAGAGATGCCGAGAAATCACCGATCTATCTTGAGGCATCTTTTCAGCTAACGTCTGTACGTCCAATGCACCGTGTAATATGAGCAATTTCAAAATTTCAATTCGAGCAGGCTCAGTAAGTGCTTTAACAAAATCACTATCTATATTGGCAAGGCTTTGTGCAATTGCTTTCTCTCTATCCATGCGTGCAGATTAATGCACGCATAAACAAAAGTCAACCTTGCTGCTTGTACAACCAAAACCACCAGACAATTAACGCAATGATTTTCAGGCTTAACAATATGCCTAAGGCAAGCGTCGAGCTATCGATGCACCTAGTTCACACTCAGTTATTAATGATCATGTGGATCCATATCATGGTGTTTTTCGTTGTCTGGCTTAGATTTTTCTGTCCTAGTCATTACACCCTGTTGGCTTATTGTCATTTTATGGAACATTCCAGCCTCAAAGTGCCCAGGTATATTACAAGCAACAATCACATCATGTGATCCCTTGGGGATTCCACTGAAATTCCACGTTAACTTTTTTGTCTCTCCGGGTTTAACCGTAATGGTATTGCCATCCTCATGGACCATATCAGGCATATTCTGCATCATTTTTCTGTGGGTATCCTGCTCACTTTTATCACCAATAGAAAATTCATGGGATACCTGGCCTTCATTGGTTATAATGAAAGTCACGATATCCCCCGACTTTATGTCTGGCTCGGGCGAAAATACATATCGCATAGAATCTTTAGTAACAACCTGAATGGTTTGTGTAGCATCAGCTTCGACTCCGGCTTTCCCAACTGCACTTCCTTCTCCCGCATGCTGATGGTTTTCTTTTTGGACCATTTCATGTCCTGATATTTCATGATCATGAGAACCACCTGCCTGCACAGAAACTGGCAACATTTCAACCACAACCATAGATACAAATACTATCGCAAATATTATTTTATTTTTCATTTAGAAACCCTTCCATTAAGCATGTTCGATAGTGTGTTTTTTGATCTTTTTTCAAAACCAGCTTTATCTATCTGTTGGTTTAAACCTACTTTACAATTTAGCTATGCGATTGCTTTTTCCATAGATAAAAAACCGCTGGAACAACCAGCAATGTCAATATCACAGCACTAACCATTCCTCCAACCATTGGTGCAGCAATACGGCTCATCACTTCTGATCCTGTTCCCGTTCCATAGAGTATTGGCAAAAGCCCAGCAATTGTGGCCGTTGCTGTCATCATCACAGGTCGAACCCGCAACCCTGCTCCCTCCAAGACCGCAGTTTTTAATGCCTCCACCGTGACACCTTCCTCAAGCTGCTCACTGCTCTCTATCAACTGCTTATAAGCTTGATTAAGATAAACCAACATAATGACTCCGATCTCAACCGCTACCCCTGCCAATGCGATAAAGCCAACACCCACTGCGACGGAGAAGTTATAGCCTTCTAAATACATTAACCAAATACTGCCTACCATTGCTAACGGTAACGTCCCCATAATTATCGCAACTTCAGCGAAATTGCCAAAATTCATAAAGAGTAATATCACAATGATGGCGAGTGTTAATGGTACAACGTAGGTAAGTTTTTCTTTGGCTCTCAGCATATATTCATACTGACCTGACCACGCGATGGAATAACCCGCAGGCAAATCCAGTTGATTGTTAACCACCAGCTGAGCCGCTTCAACGTAACTTCCTACGTCAACACCTTCTATATCAATAAATGACCAGCCATTTAAACGTGCATTCTCGCTTTTTATTCCAGCAGGTCCGTCTTCAATAAATATGTTCGCTACATCCCCCAAAGCAATACGCTGTCCACTTGGCGTTACTACTGGAAGTAACGCCAGCTGCTCTGGAGAGCTACGGTAATCTTGGGGGTAACGAATATTTATCGGATAACGTTCAAGGCCCTCTACGGTTCTCGCTACATTCATACCGCCAATAGCCGTTGCGACAACTTGCTGTACATCAGCAATATTAAGCCCATAACGAGCGGATTTTTCCCGTTGAATATCCACTTTTATATACCGCCCCCCAGCAACCCTTTCAGAATAAAC
>MAAC01011802.1_pt1 | contig 57282 bp, 51 predicted proteins | sample 1115981 | NCBI WGS metagenome assembly MAAC01 (sample SAMN04961126, study PRJNA320927) | seawater metagenome | isolation source: sample BD02T64 sea water enriched with oil for 64 days | place: USA:Gulf of Mexico | collected 2013-07-27 | reverse complement strand
GCTACATTATTACGATTGAAACATTTCGACAAGGTTTATCGGTTAGATTGCTTTACCGCTGCGGTGAATGGCGACTTACGTTGTGATAAATCACAGTCAGTTATTTCTGGCGATTAATTCAGCCAACCTTTTATTTTATCTCGACGTAAATATAATAAATAAAGGGCAAATGCCACATAAAGGCTAGGTTCAATGATCTCTGACTTTACTGACCAATAAAAATGCAATGAAACGAGTGATAACGCTAAATAAACACCATTGTGTAATTTTTGCCAACCTTGGCCCATTTGTCTTTTTAGACTAGATAAAGAAGTAATCGCCAGAGCAAATAAAATCATAAAAGCGCACATACCTACCGTGATATACGGCCTTTTGATAATTTCATCAACAAACAATCCCCAAGCAAACTGCACTTCAAAAGCCAAAAAGCTTAAGACATGGCACAAAGCATAAACAAAACTATACAAGCCAATTAAGCGCCTAACTTTTAATAACCAAGACAATTTAAATCGTTTTGCGGTAGGTGAAATCAACAAGCTCAATAACAATAAATTAAACGCACCGATACCAGTAAAATGCAGCACAGCTTCAACTGGGTCTGCACCTAATCTATCATTAATCGCTTGATAATAGAGGTTACTCAGTAACAATGAACTGACAAAGTGAATAACAACTTTAAGACACAATACCAATTTTTTCTGTTGATTTTTATCCAACATTTCTAAAAAGAGGTCCTTAAATTCATATTTTTATAAAGATGCGCGACTTCTTCACCGTAACCATTAAAAGGCAAGGTTTCAATACGATTTCTTGCAAATAAACCTCCCGTAGTAATACGTCGTTCACTGGCTTGACTCCAACGAGGATGATCAACTTGTGGATTAACATTGGCGTAAAAGCCATATTCGTTTGGCGCTAACATATTCCACGTAGTTGGCGGCATTTTTTCAACTAATTTAATACCAACAATCGACTTTATGCTTTTAAAACCGTATTTCCATGGCACAACAAGTCGAATTGGCGCACCATTTTGTGCGGGCAAGGTTTTACCGTATAAGCCGACACTCAATAGTGTCAGTGGATTCATTGCTTCGTCAAGACGCAAACCTTCCACATAAGGATATGTTATCCCTCCGCCTATTCTTCGACTGGATTGTCCCGGCATTTGCTGAGGATCATATAAGGTTTCAAAGGCAACATACTTAGCTTTAGCCGTCGGTTGAGCTTGTTTTATTAACTCTGCTAATGGAAAGCCAATCCAAGGAATAACCATTGACCAAGCCTCAACACAGCGTAATCGATAAATACGCTCTTCTAAGGGAAACTTTTTAGAAAGGTCGTCATAGTCTAGCGTTATCGTTTGACCAACTTCTCCTGAAACAGTTAATTGCCAAGGATTTACTTTAAATTGCTGGGCGTTTTCTACTGGGTCGGTTTTTTTAGTGCCAAATTCATAAAAATTATTATGGCTAATAACCTTGGCTTCAGGCGTTAAAATATCGTCATTGGCTAAAGATTTTTCGAAGCTTAATGGCTGAGTAATAAATGGTGCAGACTCTTTTTTAGAAAACCAATCGATGGCTTCAGCATTTGTGGCAATTAATCCAGATGCGCCAACAAAGCCAAGTTGCTTTAAGAATAAACGTCTTGAACGATAAACAGACTCATCGGTAACTTGATTATCTTTTAACTGCCACAGTGCCGATTGTTTAGAAATGTTTTTGATCATAATTGCTACTTAGGGCGATAAAAACCATGGACGTGTCTATTCTAGACCCTAAAAGCAGCAATTAAATTCGAGCAATACTTTAATTAATAAGTTTCTATCTTACAAATTGCTGTAAATATACGTTTATTGCCGATGATTCATATAACCAACTAACCTTTTGATCTCCATCGGTAATCTTTAAACAAGGAACGGTACGTTTGCCACCTTGTTCAATAAGCTCACTGCGATGAAGCTCATTTTTATTAATATTCTTTAACTGAATATTTAAGCCACCACGTTTCATCGCTCGACGTACTTTGACACAGAATGGGCAAGCAGGTAGTTGATATAAACTCAAATGAGCCGTGCTCGAATCGACCTCAGCTTGTATATCCGCATTTCTCTTTGGTTTACTTGGAGAAAAAATAAAATCAAAGAATAAAATAATACGACCAATAACCCAACGAATAATAAACATTTACAACACCTTAAAAATTAACTTCAAAAGACCGTCAAAAAACATTAACGGTCGAAATTCGAGCGCGCGATTTTAGCAAAATAACCACTGTTAGCCAAGGTTTCTACCACATTAAATCGTCAGGGATTTGATAATCAGCATAAGGGTCATCTTCATCAATTTGTTCACTTTCCACTTTATCATTTTGTAGCAATATAATAGTTTCATCTAATTCAGCGACTTTTGCTGCAGTTTCTCTGGTAACAATATAACTAACGTCATCTAGACCACATAAAGCCAAACGGCCATTAGTCAATGCTTTGTGTGTCATATCATCAAGATAAAGTTTCTTTATCTTGTTATCAAAAGTGTAATTGTACGTCGCTTCTCCAGCGGTATTTTTAATTTGATGATGCTGTAGAATTTGTTGAATACGTAACTTTTGCTCTTTCTCTGCAAGCTGTTGCTGCATTTGAGCATTTAAGGCGGCATCTTTGGCATGTTTTTCTTGCACAGTTTTAGCTAAATCTTGTTTTACTTGCTCTTGTAAACTGGCATCTACGGCAACACCACTGCGCTTCTGTTTATTTTTTTTTCGTTTATCGCTATTCGCTTGTCGTGCTTTTTGTTTAGTCGATAAACCCGCTTTTAATAGTTGCTCTTGTAAAGAAGCCATTGATACTCTGCATTTTAGATGACGATGGAAAAAATTATTTTAACAAGTTAATTCGCTTTAAAATAGTTCTCTAATAAGATTAGTTGCTCTGGCGTATCTAAATCAATAAATGCCTGTGGTATTGATACTTTAATCAAGCTTTCTTGATGCTGCTGGATAACCGACTTTGCCCCTTGCCCTTTTATTAATGCTTTAAGGGCTGGAAAATACTGTTTAGGAAAAATGACTGGCGGACCTATTGGAACATGTTCATTATTTTTTGCTTTAATTTCAGCAGAAACAATAATATTTTTCCGAGTATCTTGCAGAGCTTGTTCCTTCCAAGTATTAATCAGTAAAGTTAAGTGTTGGTGAGTTAGCTGCCATTGGTCAACTAATAATAACATCACACCATCGATATCGTCAGGCAAAGAGGATACACCGATGGCGATAGAGGAAGACAGGCCTTGTTGCCAATTATCATTGATAACGACATTCAATGGTAAATGTGCAATCTCGCTTTTCATCTTTTGCGCCTGAAAACCCAATACGCAGATCAACTCTTCACTGATTTCTAGTGCCAACTGGCATTGACGAATAATCAAACTTTGTTCATTGATACAAACAAGCTGTTTCTCTTGTCCTAAACGAGAAGAACAACCCGCGGCAAGTAAAACAATACCAAGTTTAAGTGGTTTATTAGGAGATTTGACAACCAATTTTTCACGTCATTAATAGCATTAATATCTAAACAATATAACGTGATTCTTTATATAAAGCTTTAGTTATCTCGGCTACTTAACCAATCTGATTGTTGCACCTTCATTTGCTAAGTTTTCTTCTTCTGGCCGATGCTTTTTGGTTGAAGGTGTGACGTTAAATTGTTTATTTTGCTTGATGCGCACTTCTTTATTGACCGACTCGCCTTCTTGAAAGCGATGATAATTGATTGAATCAATGCCTATTTTTTGACCTAGTTGACAAAAGCTGAGAAAATCAAGCTTGGTGAACTCTTCTTCTCCTTTAGTTAATAGGCCATCAACATACATGGTATCGCCATTGATATTGCAATTGGCTATTGCCGTATAAGGCTTGCCATATTCATCAACCTTTAATGCTCTGATTGATTTAAGTTCAAAAAACCAATCGCCTACTTGAATATATCGTGAATGTGTTTGGGTCATATTTCTCTCAATACAATTAAAACTTCCAAAACGGAAATGCCATTAAAAAATCGGCTCAAAATATCGATAAAAAGGTCACTTTCTAATTCAAGAAAGAAAGTACAACGGACCAATAAAACTAATAAAAAAAGCATAAACTACGAAGGAATTATTACACCTTTAACCAAGGTTCAGCTAATACTTTTTTTACTAAATATATTTAGCCTTTAGAAACAAATATTTACTAAAAACACAAAGATATCTATTAACTGTTTGTTAACAAATTTTATTTAATGTAGTCTTTAATTACTCTGCGAAATCACTTTAAAGATGCCATGATAAAAATTAAAAAAACCCTTACTTTTAGTTTTCTTTTTATTCTTTTACTCAGTGCAATATTAATGACATGGCTTTACAGTCAAGTAGAAAGTGCTTTACCTCAACTTGAAGGTAATGCAACCATCATGGGCCTTGAAAATAGTGTAATCATTGAACGTGACAAAAACGGCGTACCTACCCTTAAAGCAAAAAACAGACTTGATTTAGCGGTCGCAACTGGCTTTATCCATGCTCAGGAACGTTTTTTTCAAATGGACCTATTACGTCGAAATTCTGCGGGTGAGTTATCAAGCCTTTTTGGCGCTATCGCTGTTGATTATGATAAGTCAGTGCGTTTACATCGTTTTAGAGATCGGGCAATAAAGATTGTTAACGCCTTACCTATTGAACAAGCGAACCTTTTAAAGGCCTACACATCAGGTGTAAACGAAGGGCTTCGTAGCTTGAGAGCAGTACCTTTTGAGTACTTATTACTTCGCCAAACTCCTGTAGCGTGGCAAGAAGAAGATAGTATATTAACCGTGTTAAGCATGTATTTAGAATTACAATCTAAAGACGGCAGAAGAGAACGAAGCTTAGGGTTAATTCAATCTGCACTCGGAGATAGCGCGTTTGCTTTTTTAAATCCTAAAGGTAGCCGCTGGGATGCAGCAATAGATAATAGCCAATATTCTCCAAGCCCCCTGCCATTAGATAATTGGCTTGCCGGTCTAACAAAGTCCGTGAACAGCCCGATATCAAAAATAGCGAAAACCGATTATGACAGTGAAGAATTTCCCGGTTCAAATAACTGGGCTGTGGGCGGCGCAATAAGCAAAACCGGTAGTGCGATCGTTGCCAATGATATGCACTTAGGCATACGTGTGCCAAATACCTGGTTTAGAGCCTCTTTTGAATACACCTCAGCAAACAATAGCAGCGTTAAAGTAACGGGATTAACCTTGCCTGGGACCCCTGCAATGACCACCGGTAGTAACGGTAATATCGCATGGGGATTTACCAATAGTAATGGTGACTGGAATGATGTCATTATTTTACAAACCAATGATGATGCTAGCCAATATTTAACTCCCAAGGGGTACAAGCCATTTACTCAACATCGTCAAATAATCGCAGTAAAGGGTGAAGATCCTGTAGAAGTTATTGTCAAAGAAACTATCTGGGGGCCTGTGATTGGTAAAAACTCCCAAGATCAACTGCTTGCTTATCGTTGGGTTGCCCATGATAAACAAGCGGTTAACTTCTTTGCCATGCAATTGGAACAAGCAAACAATATTAAACAAGCATTCTCAATTGCTAGCCACTCGGGGATCCCTGCACAGAATATGATGGTAGCTGATAACGCGGGGAGTATAGGCTGGACAATTATGGGTGCTATTCCACAGAAGTCTGCTGAATTTGGCGAAATACCTACCTCATGGGCTGACGGAAAAAATCAATGGCAAGGCTACTTAACCGAAGCAGAATATCCTCGTATTGAAAATCCTCAACATCATCGACTTTGGACCGCAAATTCACGTGTTGTTGGTAGCGAAATGTTGAAAAAACTGGGGAATGGTGGTTACGCCATAGGTGCGCGTTCACAACAAATAAGAGATAAGCTGTTTGAGCAAGAAAGCTTTGACGAAAAGGCGTTACTTGCCATCGCACTTGATGATCGGGCTATATTTTTACAACGATGGCAACAATTTATCTTAAGTCAGGTACTGGTAGATAAAGCCATCAGTAATAAGCCTCTTTGGCAGCAAGCTAAAACCTTCTTAACCGAGCATGAAGTATCTGAAAATGAAGCAAGTGACAAAACATTAACGGCATCAGTTGGCTCAGTAGCTTATCGGATCGTTCGTAATTTCAGAATAAATTTACGTAATGATACCTTTAGAATATTCAATGAAAAACTAACAGATATGGATCAAAGTTATAACTTTCGCAGTATCCAACATCAACTTGAAACGCCGTTATGGCAATTGATTAATCAACAGCCTGATCATTTTCTTCAGAAATCACAAGGTACATGGCAAGCAGTCTTTCAACAAGCAATGGCAAAAACACTGGCAGACATGACAGATAACCAGCCATTAGAGAAAGCAACATGGGGACAACAAAATACCACTAATATTCGTCACCCTTTAACGAATGGCGTACCTTTCTTAGCACGGTGGCTCAACATGCCAGCAATGCAACTTGCCGGTGATAGCTATATGCCTAGAGTACAAGGCAAAGCCTTTGGTGCTTCAGAGCGCATGATTGTATCTCCAGGCCATGAAGAAAGCGGTATTTTGCACATGCCAACTAGCCAAGCAGGACACCCTTGGAGCCCTTATTTTGGTGCTGGTCACCAAGACTGGGAACAGGGCATTGCCTCACCCTTTTTACCTGGAAAAACCAAATACACTTTGACACTTTTAAATTACTAATTGGAAAATATATGACTATTTTAATTGCTTGTTTATTTATTGCTTTATTACTGCCATTTATTGCAAAAATCCCCGTTGCTATAGCGATGAATAAATTAAATGGCTATGACAATAATCATCCAAGAGAGCAACAAGCAAAACTCACCGGCTTTGGTGCCCGTGCAGTTGCCGCTCATCAAAACGCTTTTGAATCAGTCATTATTTTTGCCCCTGCGGTAATACTCGCTATTGCCACTAACCATACAGGAGAACTCATACAACAATTAGCAGTTGTTCATGTAGTTGCTCGTTGCCTGTACAATGTGTTGTATTTACTTAATATCAGCATGTTACGTAGTCTTGTTTGGGCAGTAGGCATTATTTCTTCTTTCACCATAATTTGGCAATGCTTTTAAGGCAGCAGCTGTTTGAACCTTAAAGGGCACATATAGCTTTTACCCTCATTTGAAAATTAAAATGGTATAAAGAAAGCCTTGAAAAGTTAACATGAGCTAGATACAGTTGAGAGATGAAATATACGACAATTACCTTTTTCTTGCTCTTCTTTTTGCTACTGCCTCAGTAGGGAGTGTTAGTGTCGTAATTTCAAACCGATATAAACCTCCTCTTGGAGGTTTTTTTATGTACAGTATGTTACAAATATACCGTAAAAATTTCAGTCCGATTAAACAGTAGGTAATTCAGTGAACGAAACATTAGATCTAAATAAAATCAGAGAGAAAATCACTAAACTTGATCAAGAGTTATTGACCTTATTTGCTCAACGTCGCTCACTGACCCTTAATGTAGCAAAAAGCAAAGCACATCAAATTCGTCCAGTAAGAGATCAACAACGTGAGCAAGAACTGCTTATTCGTTTAATCAAGCAAGGTAAAGAAGTTGGCTTAGATGCACATTACGTCACAAGTATTTTCCAAACGATTATCGAAGATTCTGTACTCAACCAACAAGCTTATTTGCAAACATTGGCCAATCCAAATATTGAGATGCCAACAGTCAGCGTTGCATTTTTAGGTGACAAAGGCTCATACAGTTACTTGGCAAGTCATCGATATTTCTCCAGACGTGCTGAGAAAATTATCGAATGTGGTTGTCAAAGTTTCAGCGATATTATGCTTCAAGTAGAATCAGGCCACGTTGATTACGGTATGTTACCTATTGAAAATACCAGTTCAGGCAGTATCAATGAAGTATATGATGTATTGCAACACACTAATTTATCCATTGTTGGTGAAATCACCCAACCCATTGAACACTGCCTTTTAACGGGTGTGAATACCAGTTTAGAGCAGATAAAAACAATATATGCTCATGGCCAACCTTTTACTCAATGCAGCAACTTTTTAGATAAACAAGATAATATACGTATTGAATATTGTGAGAGTACTGCAGATGCCATGGCTAAAGTCTATGAGCTGCAAGATGCCTCAGTAGCCGTCATCGGTAGCGAAGAAGGAGGTAAGTTATATAAATTACACGCCTTAGAAAAGTCTATCGCCAATCAAGCAGAAAACCATAGCCGTTTTATTTTAGTGGCACGTAAACCGATTGATGTTGCTGAACAAATTCCCGCAAAAACCGCCATCATATTAGCGACAGGTCAAAAAGCAGGTGCACTTGTTGAATGTTTAGTTGTTTTAAAAGAAAAAGGCATCAATATGTGCAAACTGGAGTCCCGCCCAATTCAAGGACGTCCATGGGAAGAAATGTTTTATCTTGATGTAGAAGCTAATATCAAAAATATTGCCTTGCAAGAAGCTATCAATGAGATCACGGCGATAACAAATTTCATCAAGGTATTAGGTTGTTATCCTGTTGAACATATCAACCCCACTAGTGTCCCAAGTAGTGCCATCTAAAGCTTAAAGCTTTAGTATTGCCGAATAGGTTTGAGGCGTTATATCGAATGAATTAGTCACAAACGTGATAGATAATCAGTTTGTGACTAAAATATTTATTGAATACTAACCTTTTGACGCGCGAGACGACTAAGAATCGCTGCAATTGATAAAACAAATAAAACAGGTATCGCTGCGTATAAAAGCGTCGTAAGCATTTCAAAAGCAGAAACAGTCGTTAAAGCCAGAAAAGACAAGGTGGGTAAAATTAACCAAAACGGATGTTCGCTAGGTCGAATATTGAAAGCTTTGCCCATAATCATGATGGCTAAACCCGTCAGAATTAGTGCACTACAAGCAGTTACTAGCCCAGAATAATAATCTAAAATAAATATTGGGTGAGGATATAATACCTCAGGGACAGGAGCAGCATTACCAACACTGACCAACCAAACTAATGAAAAAGCAATTAAACAGCCAAAATTGAAAGACCACAATTTTTTATTAACACTCAACAAAACACCATTCCTTTTATTTATTCTTATTATTTCTTATTTTTATACCCTGTTTATATCTTAAGATTACTTTTTAAGCAAGTAGTCTGCTAATCCAGCTAAAAATGAAGTAAATAACAATAAAAACAACTGTTAACAATAATAAACCATGACTTTTGTTTGTTTTTCAACCAACCAAAGAGCTGTTTTTGTTGATAAAAGTTGAGAATTAACTATATTTTATTCATCTAAATGAATTTATATATATAACCAGAGTAAAAAACAAAAAGATGATATAAATAATAACTTGATGATTATTAAGATATAATCAGGAACAGTTGAATAACTACTTTTAGTTTTGCTTTTTAAAGGATATAAAATGAAATTTTTATCAGCCGTAATTATTGTGATTTTACTTTTTTGTGGTGGTGCGTTGTGGTTTCTTGCTGGCGGCTCTCTTAATGAATTTATTAAAACGCGCATTGAGACGGTAGGAAAACAACTTACTGAACAAACCGTTTCGGTGAACACTGTTGATATCCAATTAGCCAAAGGTGCGGGCAGCATTTTAGGGCTGAACCTTTCGAACCCTTCTCAATATAGCTACCCTCATGCTTTTAGCCTAGGGGAAATAACCTTAGATATAAATTTAGCGAGTTTAACAAAAGAGCCGATTATCATCGATGCTATTGTTATCAAGAATCCAAAAGCATTTGTCCAATTAACCGCGACTGGTGACTCAAATATTCAAGACTTGCTAAAAATCATAAAAACCAATATTAAAAACTCTCAGAGCGATGCATCTTCAACCGAACAACAATCACCAGGTAGTGAACAAGAAGAGCCGAAGTTAAGCGTGAAAAAAATTGTTCTAGCAGGAACAGCTCTATCTTTAGATCTTTCAGCATTAGGAAATAAAGAGCATCAAGCGACTCTTACTGACATTACTTTAACTAACATCGGTGGTGATGCAGGTTTACCCGCCAGTGAATTAGGTAGCGTTATTATTAAAGAAGCACTGTCAGCCATTTGGCAACAAGCTAAAAAAGCACAAAAGACTAAGCTTAAAAAACAAGCGGTGGAATCACTGAAAGATAAAGCAAAGAAAAAACTTTCAGATTTGTTCAATAAATCCTAAGCTTAGGCATATAAAAACATAATAAAAGGGACTGGTCACATGTATGTTCAACAACAATTAATCAAAGTCATAGGGCTATGCGTATTCGTTTGCTCATTTTCAATCTCTGCGACTGAATTTGAAATTACGCCTTTTTTTGGTCAAATGTATAGTTCAGATCTAATAAGCAGTGATGAAGTTAACGCTATTTCAGTTGATACTGGTAACAATTATGGTATAGCGTTCGCTTGGCAAGACTCGCCTAATGGTCAGGGGCAAATCATGTTAAATGCCGTCAGCCATGATTTTGAAAGTGAGGTAGATAACAATGATTATTCATTAGATATTATTTATGCCCATTTCAATGGTATTGCACAATTTCGCCAACAACATTACGTTACCACGGTTTCAATCGGTTTAGGTGGTGCATATTTTGATAGTGACGGCGGCGCAGAGTTATTTCCATCAGCTACGTTAGCCATTGGCACACGTTATGAATTTTCGGAACGCATGTCATTTGTTACAGAAGTGAGGGGCATTGCCAGTGTCGTTGATAATGAAGATAATATATTTTGTCAGGCAGACACATGCCATGCACAGTTTGATGACACACTTTGGGTAGAAACAACGATTTCAGTGGGTATTGCCATTAAGTTTTAAACTTACGGTAGTTAAAGCGTTTTATAGGTCGGCATTTATGCCGACCACCTGCGGAATGATATTGATAAAGAGACTCGACAGGTAATACCCAACCTACAAAAATCAGTCTATTTCTCTATTAAGAAAATAAGTAATATCGGCCACTAAACTTGAAGTAGGCCGTTCAATAATACGACCTATTTCTTGATTGTTTTTGTAAAAGATAAAAGTAGGGGTATATTTAATGCCCTTTGATTTACTAAGTCCATTAGGGTCAGACTTTTGATAATCCAAAGCAATTAATTTAGTCTCGATATTATTATTGTTTGTTAATATTTTTAGTAACTTAGGCACTTCCCGTTGGCTATCATGACACCAAGTACCAAAAAACACTTCCACCCTTAATTCACTTGGCCATAGCTTAATGGTATTGATATCTTTTTGAGAAAGTGAAAAGCTTTCGTAGCCCTTCATAAACGTGTTATCTGTTGCTAATAAAGTCGCAGCAGGAGTAACTCCAAAAGCTAAAGGTGCGGTAGTGGTTGTGTTTGCACAAGCTGACAATTGTAAAATACAACAAAGGCTTATGATAATTTTTGTTATTTTCTTCATTTAAACTACTCTTTTTTTAATTCATTAGCTTTTAATAACATCTCTTTGCTTTCTTGTAAAAAGATATCGGCATAATCACCAAACCAATGAGAGACCTGATTAAACATCGTGACAAATCCATCTTTGTCCGATGATTCTACATCGTCTAAAAGCTCAAGAAAACGATAAGCAAAGCGCTTCATCATCACAATATTGTCAGAATTAGAAAATATAATATCGGTATATAAAATAGGATCTTGCGCAAACAAACGACCAACCATAATTAACTCTAACCGGTAAATAGGTGAACTCATTTCAACAAGTTGGCCAATATCAGCACCTTCTGTCATTAAATGATAACCGTATGCAATGGTTGAGAAATGTCGCATCACTTGTACCAATGACATGGCTTTATCGTGGGTTTGAGCTTCGACTGGGTATATTTTTGCTCCCCAAACTTGAAATTGTTCCAGTAACCACTGATATTGTTCCGGATTTCGCCCTTCACACGCAATGATAGTTTGTTTGATCAGGCCTGATACGTCAGGGCCAAACATCGGATGTAAGCCGATAACAGGACCAGAATGAATCTTCATCATTTCATATAAGGGAGACTCTTTGATACTGGTGACATCTGCCAAAATACAATCATTGGGTAATTGAGTTAATTTTTGAATAACCATTGAAGTTAAGCGTATAGGCACTGCAACAATCACCACACTGGCATCAGCGAGTATCGTGTCACTTTGTGGCCAATCATCTTGCTCCAACGTTTTTACTTGATAATTTGAACGTTCAAATAAGTCGACAAAAATACTGCCTAGCTGCCCTTTGCCACCGACCACAACAATCTTCTTGCACTTAGGGTTTACACAACGATAACCACTGGCATCTTGACTAACATATGAATCACGCATCAATCGTCTTAGTACATCTTCAATAAGATCAGGAGACAATCCTGCATCAACCGCTTGTTGTCTACGCACTTTTAACAGCTGAGCTTCTCTATCAGGAGCATAAATAGGCATACCTACTTTGCTTTTTAATGCTCCTACTTTAGTAGTAATAGCACGACGCTTTACCAATAATTCGACAAGCTGGCTGTCTAAGTCATCAATCTCTTCTCTTAACGAGGTAAGTTGTGACGATATTTGTGTTTTATCCATAAATTAAATCTATTACTAATATTTTTCTCATAGTTTTAGCTGATTATGCAATTCGACTTTGAAGTACATCACGTAATTTCACTTGTGCATCAGCAAATAAACTTTCCGTTGTAGTAAAGTCGATACAAGCATCGGTTACTGATACGCCATATTTTAGCTCATTTTGAGGTAGATCAGCACTTTGATTACCCGCATTTAAATGACTTTCTAACATAATACCAATAATAGATTTATTGCCTTCACAGATTTGATTAAAGACATTGTCCGCAACTAGCGGTTGATTACGGTAATCTTTATTTGAATTACCATGTGAGCAATCGACAACTATACCTAACTCTAATTTTTGCGCCGCCAAAGCTTGCTCACATACTGCGACATTAACAGAATCATAGTTTGGTTGTTTGCCGCCACGTAAAATAACATGGCCATCAGGGTTACCTGAGGTTTTTATTACCGCAACCTGACCTTGTCGGTTAATGCCCATGAATCTATGGGGTGAAGCTGCCGACTGTAGAGCATTGATGGCAACATCTAAACTACCGTTAGTACCATTTTTAAATCCTATCGGCATAGAAAGCCCAGAGGCCATTTCACGGTGAGTTTGTGATTCCGTGGTTCGAGCGCCAATTGCTGACCAGCTAAAAAGCTCGGCTAAATATTGTGGGCTAATGGGATCAAGTGCTTCTGTCGCTAATGGCAAGCCTATCTCTGTTAAGTAAAGCAGTAGCTCACGCGCTTTACGCAAACCTCCGGCAACATCAAAAGAGCCGTTCATATCGGGATCATTTATTAAACCTTTCCAACCCACCGTTGTACGAGGTTTTTCAAAATAAACACGCATAACAACATACAAACTGTCTTGATACTTATCATGCAAAGCTTTGAGTTTACGCGCGTATTCTTTCGCAGCATCAACATCATGAACTGAGCAAGGGCCACTGATTATCAACAATCTATGGTCTTTTTTATGAATAATATTTGAAATATCTTGGCGCGCTTTTTTGACAAATTCTCGACCACTTTCTGACAATGGCAATTCAGCACGTAATGCATCAGGAGTAATTAATACCTCTTCTGCGTTAATGTGAATATCGTTTAAAGTGCGGGTATGCGTTTGAGGTAATGTAGCTATGTTAGACATGATTTTTCCAGTTTTTTTTTACAGCGAGGTTTTAATAAATAGGGTTAAAAGCTTGTGTTTAGCAAAAGAAAGGACAGTAATAATATCGTGATTTAATGTTGAACATAATAAAAATTAACTTTCGTAAAGATTTCTGTACTCGATTTGTAATGAATATCTTACACTTGATTTACCTCAAGGTATAGCATAAATTCTTCAATTCAGTTCATCTCTTCAAAAAAAGCCTAAAATTTCCCCGTTCATCGAAAAGCCGATTGGCATGATTTAAAAATTAGCTATCAGGAATTTTGTTTTTTGATAATAACGTTAAGCCTACTTAACAATGACATCTTTAAAGTATTCCTCACCTAATTGCTCTTTTACATGCTGATAACCAATGTCAATAATGTCATGTAATGACTTCCATTCGAGCAAGCCATAATGGTCAAGAGGCAGTTTAATAGGATAGTCAGCCTCAGAAAGTCTTTGCATCGCAAATGATGAACCACCTAAAATCGCAGATCTCATCAAGATATTTAACAAAGTTGGGGATTCTCTCCTCATAAATAAGTTTCGAATACGTTGCAGAAATGTCGGTTGCAAATTCAATTGGGTAAACTCTGCGCCCCAATAATCACTTTCTTGTAGATCAATGGCGATAACTTTCTTAATGCCGCGCATTTTCATGATATCAACCGGTAAATTATTAAGCATGCCGCCGTCAACCATCAACTCACCATCAATTTCAATGGGAGGCAGGATCCCTGGTAATGAAATACTGGCCCGGATAGCTTTCCACAATAACCCCTTATCAAGGACATTGGTTTTAGCCGAATTGAGCCCTGAAGCAATACAGAAAAAAGTACACCATAAATGCTCTATCTTTCGCTGGCCAAACCCTTCCTTTAAAGAGTTATCTAATCGTTGACCTTTTGCTAATGATAATGAGGGCAATGTCCAATCACCAATGGGATTTTTACCTAAAAAGAATGCTTCAAATAATGTGATAATTTCATCAATACTTTGTTCTTGTGCCATCACTCCGGCAACAATAGCTCCCATTGAAGTGCCCGCGATAACATCATACTCAACATTCATTTCCGCCAAGGCTTTCATCGCACCTATATGACCAAAACCTTTTGCTCCCCCCCCGGCCAGAACAACGCCAATTGCTTGGTTTGTCACTAGACGAACAAAGCGCCTTAAATCTGCATCTTTGGCACTTCTGATATGGTAAATATCACAAGCTATATCTTGAAAATTATAGTTCTTCTCTACCAATATATTATCGTGATGAATAATAAAGTGTTTAATCGGTAAACGAGCACTATGTTTGCTAAGTATTGATTGTGTCGGCGCGGTTATTGCTAAACTTTCGCTATTATTGAGTAACAATATTTCATCCGAGTAATTAATATTTTCAGCGAAAAAATCTAATTGATTCTCGTCGGAGCAAAAAATAATACATTGGTAGCGTTGTTCTAATTGCGATAAATAGGCCAACTCTACTCGGTCGGTGACCACTTTGACCGACATCGACAGTTGATCAAAAGCAAGTAACATTGCTTGTAAAAAATCATTTTTTTCTTTTTCTTCAATATTCAATACACAAAGACTGAACGTTTGCGCTTGGTGTTTACGTGACTTTTTAGATTTATTGGCGTTTTCTATCCGATCAGAAAGGATTTGGCTAAGCTTTAGTAAAATACTGGGATATGCATGGCACAAACGTTCAAAAAGTGCTTCATCAATGAAAAGTAACTTGCTCTGCCTTAATGCAACCACTTCAGCAGAGCGTTTATCTTTCCTGATCATTCCCATTTCGCCAACACTTTCACCAACACTGACCGTCGCTAATTGATTGGCTGCTGATAGCGGTAATTGCGAATAGATACCAAGTCTGCCCTGTTGAACAATACACATGCTTGAAGATTCATCACCCGCGTGAAAGACAACATCTCCCGCAGCAACAGTCTTAACAATAAATGCATCGACAAACGGAAATAAGTCTTCTTTTTTGATCCCTTCAAAAAGCTCTAATCGTGACAGTAAACGAATAAGTTCTTTATCAATATTCATGTATCTTCAATTTCCATAACAAACAAGGCAATAAAATTTAGCTGCTGAGTATCAAATACTAACACTTATACCCATGTTACTTCAAAATGCAGGTTTAGCTGGAATTATAAACGTCTTTAGGCAAGGCATTGATAGAAGAATAGCTTATTTCCCTTATAAATAATGACACCTTGCACATGAATTGCACAGTCATCCTAAAATCAGCTTTTTAAAGCATCATAGGCATATAGTTGCTGAAGACGAATTGACAATATTCATTTATGAAGTACTATCATTGATTAAACTAAAAGAGAGCGTAAAATGTTAGCAAGTAGAATGACCGACATGCACGTTTGTCCAATGACGACTGGACCCGTACCACATGTTGGCGGCCCCATTGTTGGACCTGGTGCTCCTACCGTGCTAATAGGCAGTTTGCCCGCATCAGTAATGGGGGATATGGTTACCTGTGTTGGCCCTCCTGATACCACAGTAAAAGGCAGTGCAACTGTACTAATAACCAATAAACCCGCGGTAAGAATGGGTGATACCTGTGCACATGGCGGTACAGTAATATTAGGCATGCCAACCGTACTTATAGGAGGATAATGAATATCCAAAGTTTAATAACGCTACTAAAATTATTTCTTCTTTTTGTTTTACTTTGGAATAAAAATTTATCGGCAAATACTTCCACCTTAGATTGGATAGACTTATCAGATAATGTTCTTAATGAATGGAATGTTTCTTATTCTGATGGGGAGCTTTTATCACTCGAATTTTTCCCTAAAAAATTACAGCCATCGCAAATTAATAAGACCATTTTTGTCATTTTACCTAAAAAATCCAACAGTTATTCTCTGGCGTTAAATAAGTTTTTAGAGACGATGAAACGCGATCAAATAGCCGCTCACATTTCTGTATTTAACTTTCAAAAGCAAACATCACTGGGCTTGCAGATTTTAGCTAAAGCCAAACAAGCAGACATTGATCTTATTTTTTCACTCGGTTCAGAAACGGCTTCTTTAGTCAGCAACCATTTCAAAGGTGAATCGATACCTGTTATTACTTCCATTAATAAAGACCCAGTTTTATTAGGTTTTGTTGACGATTATACTTCGCCGAGCGGCAGTAATATTGCTTATACAACATTGAATATTCCGATTGATATTCAAATAAATTATTTGAAAACCCTAAAGCCCAATTTGAAAGCCATTGGTTTGATATATAACGTTCAACATCAAGCCGTCATGCAAACTGAAGTACGACCCATCAAAGAAAAATTTAAAGAAATTGGTATAGAAGTAATTGATATTCAAGTCAGTTCACGTGAAACTGCCAAAGAAGAATTACAACGCGCGTTACCCGCAGCGATGCAGCAGTTACAATATTCTGATGAAAGTCTCGACAATAGCCTGTTTTGGCTAACCAGTAGTACCGCAGCTTTTTCTGAGATATCTACCATCAACCAATATTCACAAAATATCCCGGTAATAGGCTCAATTCCTAACATTGTTAAACCGGGGGATGACAGCGCAGTCTTAGGCATTGGTATTGATAGACGAAACAATGCCTTATTGGCAAGTATGTACGCGGTGAAAGTATTAAAAAAAGAAGTAAACGTTAGTGACTTAACTGTTGGTATTGTTTCTCCACCAGATATTGCAATAAATTTTAAAATCGCGAGAAAAATCGGCCTTAAAATCCCTTTTGATTTTTTTGAAAGTGCTTCCTTTATTTATAATTATCAAGGCCAACCAGCCAGAACGTTTGGTAAAGACTTACAATGATTAAATTTGCTTTAAAACTTCTTAACAATCTAAAAATCAGTTTACCCACTATTTTTGTTTCATCGTTGACCCTATTACTTTTGTCTTATGTCGGCTTATGGGAATCAACAAAGCAGAGTACGATGTTTCAAACCTCGAAGCTTGCCACTCAAGGTGAAATTGTTAAAAACTCCGTTGAATCATTTTTGCAAGCTGGACAACCCATTAGCCAATATAGTGCCTTCAAACAAATTTCTAGTACGCTTATTTCTTCAGATCAAAGCATTGACAACATCACCATTACCGACGCCCAAAACACGGTGATATTTTCAAGTAAAGACCTCAAGGCCAACAATAAGCAAATTGAAAACTACGCGGCTAGCGAGGTCAAATTAAGTACTAAACACTATAATATTTTTGAATCTGCTAATAACATCAAAATAGCGATGCCTCTGCATAGTGTATTTGGTAATGCCGGTCTGCTGGAAATTTCAGCCAATAAACACACCATGCTCGCTCAATCTAGCCAACTGTATGATAACGTTTTTAAAATGTTAATTATTACCATCATTGGCTTTGCTTTATTTGTGATTTTGCTCGAGTATTTTAACTTTAAGAACAAGGGTCAAATATTAAAAATAAGTTATTCTTTTTGTTTTATTTTTATTTCAACGATTATCGTTACCACTGTTTTTCAAATATACGAGCAAGGGGCTCAAGCTAAAGCAAAAGCATTGACTGATTCAATGGTTGCTAGACTCAATTCTGTATTAGCATTGAACATCGACATTGATGATATTTCAGGAATTGAAACAACCTTTCTTGCTTATAAGTCTAATAATCCTGACATTAGAGAAATTGCGTTAATTCAAAATGGCATTTGGAAGTATCACACCGATATAGAGAAAATAGGTGTGCAAAATTATGCACTAGATGATGCGTTTGAATACACCATTAAACTGTCAAATCTTGCAAAGCAATTACAAAACCAAGAACTCTATGTATCAGTTTCAATACCTGTCGACATCGTTAAAAAAGCGATCTTAGCCAGTGCCAATGAATTTATAACCTTAATTGTCGCGTGTGGGCTTATTTCTTTGATCTTTATCAATGCCAGTACTAGTGTTTCTTCATTACTTAAGAAGCAAGAACAAAGCATTACTAGCAAACTTTTTAATAATTTACAGATCATAAAGTCTGCGTACTTTTTGATTGTTTTTGTTCATGCTTTGTCGGTGTCATTTTTGCCGACCTTAGTCAGTGAATTATCCATGGCGCAAACGAACATTCTCGCCAGTAGTTCATTACCTTTTACTCTATATTATGCCGCATTTGCTTTGGTACTTATTCCTGCCGGACAATTTGCCGAGAAAGGATCATTAAAAACCTTAATGCTTGGTGGCGCATTTTTAGAATTAATGGGTTTGATGATGATTATTTTCTTTGATAGTTATTGGTCAATAGTGATAGCAAGAGCCATTTCAGGTGCGGGTCAGGGATTTTTCTTAATAGGCCTACAATCATACTTATTAGTGGTGACACCGAAGAACCAGCGTACTCAAGGCGCGGCAGTCAAAGTTATCGGCAGAAATGCTGGGTTAATATCAGGCACTGCCATTGGTGCATTAGTATTTTCATTTACCGACTTTCAAACAGTTTTCATTATTGGTTCATCAATCAGTACATTAGCGATGATATATATGTGGTTTCTAATTATTGATATCACTGAAGATACGACAAAAAACTCCACTCAACAAAAAACACAGGTTACTTTTGCAACCATGTTCAGCAACATTGTGCATGCATTAAAAGACACTGAATTTATTAAGTCACTCAGTTTGATTGCGATCCCCGGAAAAATGGCCATTACTGGTGTCATCATGTTTGCCACGCCGTTGATGTTAATCAATAATAATTTTACTGCCAGTGAAATTGGTCAAGCGTTAATGCTTTATTATATCGCCTCTATTATTGCGACCCATTATGCGTCTAAATGGGTTGATTTATGGGATATTTCCCGCTCTATTTTATTTATCAGTGCTTTGATTGGTGGTGGTAGTATTTTATTCCTAGGGTTATTAGGTGCAGGTGCGAACTCGGTTGGTACACAAACTAATTTCATTGTTGATTTGTACTCTATCTCCTATCAGCTGGATCAACTGATCCAAAGCAAGCAAATTTCATGGTTATTCAATGTATTAATCATTGTCAGTATCATACTGGCCGGCATATCAAATGGCTTATTAACATCGCCAGTGATCACCCATATTAATAAAACACCTATTGCTATAAAACATGGCGTGAAATCGACAACAGCTACTTATACCTTCCTTGAGCGAGGTGGACATACTATTGGTCCACTAGCGATTGGATTTATGCTCTCGCTAACAGAACAAAGTCAAATTGCGATTTCTTATTTTGGTTTATTTATTATTGTTTGCGGTGTGATTTTTATTTTACTGCCTAACCACACTTCGCCGATTAAAGATTAGGGCCGAATATCATGTCAAAAAAGAGCTCTCTTTATCTCACCATTTTAAGGTATTTTTCTTTTCTAGTGATCATTACTGGTGGGGCTGCAGCAACGAGTTTTTATTTTGGTACTACCCAAATAGTTTTGGAGTATTCAAATAACAGTTCAAAATACATCACCGACAAAGTAATTAACCGTACTACCAGCTATTTAAATGATCCTGCAGTGCAAGCGAAGGTTGTCAGCCAGTTAACCCCTAAAACAGCTATTATGAACTCGCACCAAACTCTATGGCGATACATGTGGCAACAGATGCAAGTATTACCACAGGTTCAATCAGTATTTGTTGCCGATGAACAAGGCAGTTATGTACAAGTAAGAAGAGAACCTGAAGCTGCGACTCGCTATATTGATAGAAGCATACCTGTGGCAAACGAAAAATGGTTTTATCGTGATGATAATTATGTGGTGATTAATGAAACAGAAAAATCTCCAACTTTCGATCCACGTATCAGACCTTGGTATATAAATACCGGTGCAGAGAAAAAAGCCTATTGGACGGACGTTTACCTATTTACCACAGCTCAAACCCCCGGAATATCAGCAACCTACCCTATTTTCGATGAAAACAGTAACAAAACAGGTGTCGTCGGCGTTAACATCCCTTTAAAAAGTTTATCGGTTTTTCTTTCTAAACTTGAGTTAGAAAAACAAGGCCATGTTTTTATTACTAACTCTAATCATGAAATTATTGCCTTTCCAGATACCAACCTTATTACCACTTTATTACCTGATAGCGGTTTAAGGCGTATTGCCCTCGTCTATGAGCTACCACAAAAATGGCTACGCGATGCATATGATCATTTCCGTCAGACCAAAGAAACCCGTTTTGTTTCAACGACAAACGATAAGAAATATATTATAAATGTTGCACAATTCCCTAAGTCATTCCCCAGTCAATGGCAAGTATTTGTTGTAATGCCTGAACAAGCAGTACTGGGCTCAGTAAATCAGGTACTCTTTCAAACCCTGCTTATTTTTGGCGGCATCTTTGTTTTATCCTTGTTTATTATTTTAATTTTTTCGAAACGGATCACCCATCCTATTAGAGCGCTGACCTTAGAAACTGAGAAATTTAGTAACTTTGACCTTGATGAAGTAAAAAAAGTTGAGACAAAAATCACTGAAATTGACTCGATGAGTAATGCCATCATTTCAGCGACTACCGGTTTACAATCTTTTCGAAAGTATGTGCCAGAAACCTTAGTTAAACAGCTTATTGACCTTGGTGAAGAAGCCAAAATTGGCGGACAAGAAACAGAACTGACCTTATTGTTTTCTGATATTGTTGGTTTTACCTCAATCGCTGAAATAATGCATCCACAAGATCTGATGGTTCACTTGTCAGAATACTTAGAAGAGTTAAGCTTAATTATTGTTGATCAAAATGGCACCATTGATAAATATATTGGCGATGCCATTATGGCCTTTTGGGGCGCCCCTATACCTCACCAACGTAGCCCATATGATGCATGTAAAGCTGCGTTACTCTGCCAACAACGAAACCATGAATTAAATAAACGTTGGCAAGCCGACCGTAAACCTGAGCTTCATACTCGTATTGGTTTACACACTGGTCGTACTATTGTTGGCAATGTTGGTTCAAGTGTTCGCATTAATTACAGCGTCATTGGTGACTCAGTGAACTTAGCGGCTCGGCTAGAGGGGATTAATAAACTCTATGGTACTGAAATAGTTATCAGTGAAGATACCTTTCATTTAGTCAAAGACAACTTTAAATGTCGTCTACTCGATATTGTTGCCGTGAAAGGCAAACTTAAAGGTGTGCAAATTTATGAATTACTTTATGAATATGACAACCCTGTAGACTTAAATAAGCCTGAAGAGTTTTATCAAAGCTATGAATTGGCATTTCAAGATTATTTGCACAAGGATTTTACTAACGCGATTGAGAAATTAGCCCGTTGCCAATCATTAGCTGAAGATGATAAATCTGTTATTAGATTGTTAGCGGCATGCCAATACAACCTTGATAATTTAGAACTATTACCCGAAAACTGGAAAGGCGTAACCGTTCTAGAGGAAAAATAATACCCGTTCCATTAAGTTTGTGATCTTGTTGTTTAATTATCTACGATTAAATTGGAATTTCCTGTAGCTTAAGTGACTTAACAAGTCTTCAGATCTGTTAAGTCATTACCCCACCACTTGCTCATTTAAAACAAATTCAACCGTATCAATTTGTTCTTTATCCAAAAATCGCTGAGCAAATTCTAAATAAACTTTTTTGTTAACAAAAACATCAAATAAATCAGGATCGATATGGTCAAACTTCTTCATATTAACCATAATATCTAAACTTTCTGAAATCGTTTTAGCCTTTTTATAAGGGCGATCATTCGCGGTTAACGCTTCAAATATATCGGCGATTGCCATCATTCTTGCTGGGATTGACATTTCGTCACGTTTTAAACCTTTCGGATAACCGGTACCATCCATTTTTTCATGATGGCCACAAGCATATTCAGGCACATCTTTAAGATGTTTAGGAAACGGCAATGCCTCAAGCATTTCAACCGTTACATCCATGTGACCGTTAATGATACGTCGCTCATCGTTTGTTAATGTGCCACGCTGAGTGATCAGGTTTAAGACTTCATTGTCTGATAATACCGATTGAGTTTTACCGGCAATGGTTAAGTGATAGTTTTTAGCAATATCATGAACTCTGTTAACACTCTCATTAGTAAAAAACTCTCCACCAATATTCGCATGACAAACAAAGTCACGATCGCTTTCTAATTGCTTCATTTTTATTACTTTCTCATTAGCAGAGAGCTTGGATGAAGAGTAAATATCACGAGCAACAATTTCAAAACGAGCTTGCACTAACTCAACCCGATCAAATATTGTTTCCAACTTAGTCGACTTATCCATCACACTTTCAGGCGTAGCAATCTTGCCACAGTCATGTAGCCATGCTGCAACACTTAATTGATGTAAATCCTCATCATCCATACTAAAGTCGGCTAAAGCGCCTTCAGATGCGTCGTTACATGCTTTTGCAAGCAGCATAGTTATCTCCGGTACTCGGCGACAATGCCCACCGGTATATGGAGATTTGCGATCTATGGCGATAGCAATTAATTTAGAAAATGAACCAAACAACTCTTCCATATCATCTATCAATTTTTTATTGGTTAAGATGATGGCAGCGAGTGAGGCTAATGACTCAATTAAGCGTTGTAATTCTTGAGAGAAAACAATGATATTATCTGTAACGTCTTGGGCATTAATTAATTGTAAAACACCAATGAGATCGTTGTTATGATCTTTTAGAGGGATAGTTAATACCGACTGGGTATGATAACCACTTTGCAAGTCCATTGCTTTTGCTTTGGTTAAATCATACTCAGAGGTGTTGTATACATCGCTAATATTTATCGTTTCGCCTGTGGCGGCGGCAATAGCAACTAACGCTTTGCGGTTAACTTCACCATAGATATAAATAGGGATTGCAGGATATTCAATTGCACAGTTACTGGTACCGCCAAGGTGTATGCCTAACGAATCATTTAAAATGGTATCAAATACTAATTCGTTGTCAGCTGAAATAGAATAAATTGTTCCACCATCAGCATTAGTTAACTCTTTGGCGCTCTTCAGTATTTTTTCCAACAATACTTGGTGTTTTTTTTCTGAAGAAATGGCTAAACCAATATTGATAAAGTGTTCGAGATCCGTCATCCTTTTCCCTTGATTTGTTTTATTTTCACTGTGTATCAACTATAGAGCAGCAGCCCAATAATTCCTGTCATATTGACTTTATATTGCTGTGATCTTCTAGGTCACTAACTTGTTAACAAGTTAAATAGATCAATATCGCTGCATTTACCGCATGGCCAACCATATTATCTGGCGGCATAACGACAGGTAAATCTGGATCTACTATTGAGCCTGTTCCGGACCAAAAAATCGCATAACCCAACCATGCGGGTGATTTTTCTAACCCAACCCTTTCAGCTAATTGTTTACAGCGAATACGCAGTGTTTCATTGGGAGAGATCAACCAAGCGTCTACAGCATCAAGTATCTGTTGCTCTTCTTTTGTCCATTGTTTAGTTGATAATACCGTGTGCCCCCAACGAATAGATTTCATGATAGGCAATGCATGGGCAAGTAGTTGAATAGCGTCTCGTTCTGAGGCTTGTTCCGTTAATATCGTTACGGCGTCTTGAGTGCTAAGTTCTGGGGTTAACAGCGGTTCTGCCTCTTCAGACAGTGGGTAACACGTCATTACAAGTTTAATTGTTTTACTGGTAACTTGTTCAATAATATTTTGAGTGATCACTTCCATAACATCCATTAGTTAATTTTAACTAAAGCCCCCGATATTTCTGTCATTGCCACACCACTCACCTTAGTCATTGCCGTTGAACTAACTTCTGCGCCAGCGGTACCTTCCAACTTGGCCATGGCCGTTGATTTAACAGTGACGCCAGCGGTCCCTTCTAAAGACGCTTGTGCGGTAGCTTTTAGTGCCAAGTTACTGGTGGCACTAATACTGGTTTCAGCATTACTAGAGGTTTTCAAATTCATCGCTGAAATTTTTGTGTCTTTGCTTGAGGTGATCTTTATTTCATCGCCCTTTATTTCAATTCCTGAAGAATCGATAACAATTTGATTACTGCCAACTTTTAGCGTTAGTTTAGTTTCAGCTTCTAAGGTGATATTTTTCGCTTTGAGGCTATGATCTTCTGTGATAGTTACCGTTTGAGACTCTTCAATGGTTGTGGTTTGACTTTTAGTGATGTTAAGAGTGTCATTTGCCGTTATTGTCGTCAGTGAATCATTGGCGACTAATAAATCAAAGTCTTTACCTACGGTAATGGTTAGTTTTTCATTGTCTTTTTTATCATCAAAACAAATTTGATGACTAGTTTCTTCTGTTAAACCGGTTTTTATTGCACTTTTAGTGGTATCTTTTTCACCATACACCGCAGTATTTTTATTATTATAAACGCTACCAATAATGATAGGTTTATCGATATCACCGTTGATGAAGTCAACAATCACTTCTTCGTTAACACGAGGAATAAACTGATGTTGAGCAATACTTCCCGCTGTTTGTTGCATCACTCTTAAAAAACAACTGACTGATTTTTCTTCTTCGGTATCCCAGAAAAAGTGTACTTGCACTCTACCGAGCTTGTCTTGGCTAATACTGCCTGCGTCGGTAGCTTCTCCTGCATCAGTCACTACCACGGCATTTGCAGGCCCTTTTGGTAGAGGTTTAGGCAACAGGTTCATATGCAATGGTATTGCTAATAGCTTACATTCAAATTGGCATTGATAGACATTAGCTGAACCTTGGCTATTAAAGTCAAATCGATGTTTTACAGAAACAACATTGTAATCATCAGCATAGTTATTATTAGGATGACTTGCTAATGTCATCGTCTGGCCAATAAGTACTGTGTTAGCGTCTGTGGTGGCAACGATGGTTTGAGAACTTGATTCTTGTGCTTTACTGATGCCATCAATTTCACCAGCAACCTGAAAATGTTTGTTTTTATACAGCGTTACTGCTTTATTGGTTTTTTTTAGGCTCTCAGTAGCTACTTTAGCGGTACTGTAAGTATATTCATGACCATCAAGTCCCTGTGAAACTAGCTGGTGTTTAGGTTGCCAGCTGCTTAATAATTGTTGATTACCTGATTTACTTTGATAATGTTCAAACTTGGCTTGGCTATTTTTTGTTAACGAAGTCGTAGCATTTTGTAAATGAAGAATATGGTCGGTTTCAGTTTGTTCAAAATAAAAAATGATACCGTCTTCAGACATTACACGAAGGGCAAACGCTAAATCTGTTTCGTCATATTGACAGCGATACTCTTTTTGAGTGGTGGGCATTGCGCCAAATTTATACTTACCTTTAAAACCTGCATCATCAAAAAGGGTGGTCAAAATAACTTTTGCAGTTTGGTCAGCAAAAATTCGATTCGTTTTATTAAACTTTAGCAGCCATAACCAAGGATTAAGGGTTAATACGTATTGACTATTATTTTCACCGTCATAAACCACTTCTTCAATATGAGTAATAACACCATGATAAGTTAATAACGTATTAGGACTGCCGGCAATATCTTGGTACCAACTTAACGTGAGGTCTTCCCCTAATGTTTTCTCTGGTGTAAGTGATGTATTAGCTATGGTTAACTCGATTGAATAACACGAAGACAAAGCATCATCAATGTCGCATTTAACAACCTCATATTCATTCTTTTTTGCATCTTTTGCCGTTAAAAAACTTAATTCGCCAGCAACATAATTATCCATGATTCTTACTGATCTTTATTATTTTATTAGGTAACGTTAATGTATTGAAAATAGAAAGATCGACGACAGTTTGTGCGTTATCTATTCCCCCGACGTTTATAACCATATGACTATTTTTATCAAATGGCAATTTGATCTGTGAGTTTTGTTTTGACTCTCTAAACTGCTCAATCATTCTGAAAATGCCAAATACGCCGTCAAAGTCAAACTGCTTTTTTTGCTGCATTAAACTGATCAGTTCAACGTCAAGTTGGCTATTTCGATAATCAACAGGCCATGAAGTTGATTGCAATACTTGAGGGCCATGCATATAGGTAATATTAGTCTGATTAAATTGCAGCGCAAAACTTGCTAAGGTATTGCTCATATACTCAGGTTTAAAGACAATAGGCATGCTTAACTGACCTTGCTCGTTAAACCACAGTGCATTAATCTTTTCAAATTGTTGATCAAATTTCTGTATTTGCTCACTTAAAACTATGAGGTATTCTTTATTTAAGGTCGGCAGGATTTCTTTCCCGTCGTGTTTAATAAAGTGACTAAAGATCTCTTCTTTAAACTGTAGGTAACCACTGTTCGCTGAAAAGAATTGCTGAAAATTAGTTAATTCAACGTCGGTTGTACTGTTAGTAAAAGGATAATACCTTGCTAATTGTTGTTGATAATCACGATAGACTTCGTTGTACCAACGGTTTTCTATATAGCCGGAAATTTTTTGTGATACTTCTGTAAATACTTGTGCGGTTATTCTTGATTTTAATGCGTTAACGATCGCTTCTTGATCATCTTGCCACAAATATGAAAAGGATTGGTAATCATGTGTCACGGCAAAGTCATCAAAAAAGTATTTACCCGGTATCACGGCATTATCAGCTTTAAATAACCAAGTACTGACATTATGAATACTTTGAGATAGCTCTTTATATAGGGCTAATTTTTGTTGTTCATCACCCACTAATAAAAGACGTTCAGCAAATGCCATTTTAATATTCGTCGCTAGCTCATTTTGTTCGGTAATAATTTCATTATCGGTAGCAGGTTTTAATGCAGCAATATTGGCAGGAAGTACTGATAAACTCTCAGCAGGTACAATATCGGTGATCGCTTCACTTTGTTCTTCTTTTATTAGTTCAACTTGCGGTAAATTAACCTGGTAACCCACTTCATCATATAATTGATACAAAGCGGATAATTGCGATTTTTTTAGGTTAGTTAAATGCGCTTTTAATGAAACATCGCTATTTATTTCAATGTTATTCAACACGTCCTGCCAATAAACAATGTAGTTATTGGTATAGGTATACTTCAAATAAGCACAAATTGAAGAGAGTTCTCTACTGGTGGGTTGTCGAGGAAACAGGCCATAGTTATCTTTGATCATGTCTTGGATAAATACGGAATTTGGTAAAAATGAAATTTTTTGCAATCCGTCTTGGCTATAAAGTTCAGAGATAAGATAACCTTGGTAGTCAGCCTTAAACTTAAATAATTGTGCATTATTCGCCGTAAGATATTTCCTTACATCTATCAAGCCATCGACGCTACCATGTTTTTCAATATATTGATAAAGCAGCTTATTTTTTGATACTGAATTGACTTTTTTATTAATTAAACTAATTAATGAAGCATTAGCCTTCAGACCGTTTTTCTCATAGCCCAAAGTAAATAGATCGTTCAAAAATGTCTTAAATAATGTCGCCTGTGTTTCATCTGCATACCTGGCATTTAATATCGCCTTGGAAAAGTAATCTATCAGGTTTGAAGGTTTACCCTCATCTGCGGAGACTAGAGTTCGGTAATGGCTTTCAATATTTTTAACTTGTAAATATTCTTTTCCTTCAAGAAAGACAAAAAGCTCTTTCTCAATAAAGCCTTTCACTTGCGGTACTAAAGCAATCTCTAATTGCTGCTGATAAAGTCGTTGATAATATCTGTGCTGATTTGCTGAAGAAAGAAAAGTAATGCTGTACCACGGTTTAACTGACTGTTCTTGCTCAAATCTTACTTTAGCATTTTTAATAATGCTCAATGGTTTAATAATCGACTCTGGCTCTGCTAAAGAGAACTTACTATCAGCAACCGCATGAGTGTACTGGGCTAATACTCTTTCAAATGTATTATTTTCAGTTTGGTTATATTGATAGTTTTCATAAGCAACAAAAGTTGAAAACGAAAATAAAAACAATCCAAGTGCTACCATGAACCCTTGTCTAAACCAGTATTTATAAGTATTAGACTTATGTATTGGTGCTAATGAAGCTAATGGCAAAACAGAATCGATAAAGGCCTTAGTAAAGGTAAATCTAGGTTTTAAATTAGAAGAAATAGTGGCTGGTAAGTTAATTTGATTAATCTGAATTAACGTATGTGCATTAGCTAAATTCACTCTTGAGTGCATTTCTACATCATCAACCAAATGAAAACTTGCTAACGTGAACGGGATATCCATGCCCTTGTAATCGATCAAATTAAAGAAAAAATCACTGATCGGTAACTTCAAATACAGTAATTGAAAAGGTCCTAATAATTGTTTTCTTTTAAAAGTGCTATTTAACTGAAAATTTACCGAGCTAAGGTTTTCTAAAAAGAGCTCCTTAAATAACTGATAATAAGACTCTCTTAACTCAATAGAGTTAAGTGGCACATCTTTCTGTTGTTTCAGTAGAATGGACAAAGACGCGTGTTCTGGTAATTCATGTAATGACTCTGCGACGCCATCCAAATTATTAATACCACTTAAAAATACATGTAAGGGGACTTTAAAGCCGGTTTGTAAATAAATTTCACGTAACGTACTTTTAACGCTATCTAATAAACTCTCTATCGGCTTTTGAGCACGCTTGACCATAGTGAATGCATCAAAAATTAATAACGTGCCATTAATCATTTGCCTTGGGCGCATCTTGGTTGCCCAATTGACAAAGACTTCTATTGAAATACTATTTTCCCCACCTTCATTGGGTAGAAAATGCCAAATCAAAGCCCCTTTGGTATGATATAAACTTAAATTATCTGGTAAGTCTGCTGAATTGATTTTATTGATATTGGCACTCATATGAGAAGATTTTTCATCCGACAATGAGATATACCAAGAGGTATCATAAACATTAGTACTGAGTTGCAGTTTATTTTGAGCCGATTTATAAACCAAGTTCAGTTTATTTAAATAGGCATTTTTTTGATGCTTTTTAGCGATCACTGCAGAAAGTTTTGGGCCAATAAGTAAGAAAAAACTGACAATGAGTAATACGACGCCAGTATATAAAATTCCATTTGGCCAATCAAAATAAAGACTTGCACTGACAAGAATAATGGCGATAACAAATACTAAAGACAACGATAAGTTAAGGGCGTATTTTTTAGCTTCCGTTATGCCTTTTTGGGTAAACAGGCGGAATAATATATTCAACATCGATTATTCACCTAACATCCTTGATATAGGATTCAATTTTACATTGTTGTAAAAAATATTCAGCGATTTCCATCGCTTGACTATACCCCTGCGCATAAACACCAATAAGTTGCAGATGATTACGTTGCTCAATTTTAATATCGAAGGTGTCATTATTACATTTATTAATTTTTTCAACTAGAGGTGACTTTTTACTAAAAGCCCCTAACTGCACCCAGTACTGATTAACCATGGTTTTATCAGCTTGCACTGCAGGTGTTTCAGTATGTTGTGAACTTGATGGTTGCTCAGTTTCGATTGTTTGCACACTTGAGGGGACTTGTTCAGTCGCTTGCCATTGTTCACGTTGGAATAAAAATGATTTATCTTCAAAAAAAATCGGTGCGGATAAATTATTTTCCTGCTGAGTCTTTGTCTGTTTAATTTTTTCAATAACATTTTTATGATAAAAGTCGTATTCCGCTTCAACATAATAATCATAACTAAACATTGCAAAAACCAGCGAAATAAATATCGCCAGCCAAAAATAAGATAAGGTAAAACCTTTAGTTAAAATCGACTTTTCATAAGACGTGCCTTTTGAGCTAAGCAAAGCTTTAGGTTTATTGTCATTACGTTGAAAACTTTCAAGAACAAAATTAACTTCTGCAATAAATTTAGATAATGCCGCAGAGTTATCATTATAGAAACGACCTTTAAAACCTAATTGCAGTAAAATATAGGCGATTTGAATAAGCGCTAAATTTCGTTTCGGTTCTTTTAATAGCTTTTTCACCAAGCCAAAGAATACTTCGCCACTATCTCGCATTGAGAACAGTTCACTTACTAAAGTATTATTTTGCCATTGGGTGGTATCTAATGAACTTTCATTAATAATCACTTCATCTAAAAATGAAGCCCATAAAAAGCAAAGTCTGTCGAGTTTGGCAAATTCTATCAGTTGCTCAACCCCGGTTTCTTTCATTTTTTTTAAATTTTCAATAACCTTACTTCTAAAACCCTGCAATGTTTCTTGAGAGTCAATACAACTGGCAATTTCAACAAACGAAAACATCGGCATAGATAGAGTCATTAAAGGGTTTTGATCCCAATATAAGCCATCATGCAGCCGTTCGATGTCATCAACATTTTCATCGATGATTGCGAACTGATTTATCGTGAAGTTATGATCCATCGTTTAATTAATCAAAAAGAGTTTTACATCATCAATTTCAATTCGGCTATCAATATGAAGAGCAAGTAGCTCTTTATTTTGAATTAATAACCGCCAAATTTCATGACTAACATCGACTTGAAAATATTGTGTACTTTGATGACCTTTTAATTCTGGTGGCGCAAATGGCAAACCAATAATATTAATACCCGGTAAGGCATTTTTAATTAAGTTAATAATCGTCCGGTTACCCGCTAATTTACAAGAATTGTAAAACAACTCTTTCAATTGTTCAGTTTCGGAGTTTACCGTGATGATAATTCGAGAGCTGTCGTTTAAGTCGGCAAAGTGAATTTTTGCCAATAACATTCTTCGACTATTAAATAACGATCTATCCCATTCAATTTCTTGCACACTACTTTTCTGACTAATGGACACCGCATTTTTAATATTGCTCAAAACGGGGTTTATGGCAGCAAATATATTTTCGTTTTGTAACGGTTGCCATGCTTGTCGAGTAAAAAAGCAGACGCTGGCAAGATCAGCTTCAAATTGTTTCAATTCTAAATACATTCGACCTATTTTATATTTAGGGCTTTGTTCTAATGCTTCTAACCAAGGGAGCCAGTGATATATTTTTTGCAAGATTTGTTGATCGTTATATAACGCAATATTATTTTGCATATCAGTTGCCGACTGAATCCGAGCCATTAATTGCTCAGTTTTCACTTTAGCTAGCGCATTTATTTCTTTTATCTTACTAATCAAATATGACGCTGGGGCAAGGGTAAGGCATTGAGGAATGAACGACTTATCTAAGATCACTTCGCCGGTATCACTCACTTCAAGTATTTTTGTAACCGCTAAACGAGCAAAACCACTGAAATCTTCCGAAGCTAATTTAAGTTGCAAATTTAATGAGGCTAATTCAACTTCTAATGATTTTTGTTCTTGCGTTGTTAAATCTTGTAAGGTTTCAAAATGCGTTTGATAGCGACAATTTTTATCTTTATTTGAGAAGTTATCTTGGCCAATAGCGTACAGTGGTACCGCTAAGTACAGCACTTCACTTACGATATCAGCAGGAATGTTTTTATATATTTCTTGGTGTTGATTAAAAAATTTACCATCGGGGAATTGCCCCATAGCATGGGAAATAGCCACTTGACTAAGCTTAGAAACCTGGTCGTTGAGGGTTAATTCAAAAAAACCACAGTGTGGCGCTAATTCCTCTGTCGATATTTTAATCGCAGACTCTAGGCTACTTTCAACATAGCTTTCCATTTGTTGAAAGTGCTGAGGGTAAATAAAGGTTCCCTCTCTCCATACCATTTTGTTATTCACAGCAGGTCTTCCCAAAAATCTGTTATTATTGTCCAAATACTTTTTTCTTTTTCTTTTAATGATAACTTAACAGTTTTCTCCCTGATGTTTAACATAAATTCATTTTCAATCAGGATGTTTTCAGGTAATTCAACGATAGCGCGGTGTTCTGATTGATCAAAGTGTGTCAACTCAATTAACACGGCTAAATAACGTACCTCAGGTAAAATATCAAAATCATATAATTTAGTTGTATCAGGCATTACTGGATACAAGCGAGAATGTTTTACTAACTCATCCGCTAAAACATCTCGACCATTTTGAAATAAATCGATAAATTCTGCGCTTTCAAAGGTTTCAGATTTTGTCAGTTGATAAACTCTGATGCCAACAGGATTGGCAACCTGATCGGCTAAATTCAACCGATTATCTGTGCTTATTGCCACAGTAATCGGAAAAGTAATTTTATTAAACGTTGGTGCACTAGAGCAACCAAGGAATAATATCGTTAATAGTATTGTAATTATTTTTCTTGTAAACATTCTATTAATAGTGCCTTAAACTGCCTAGAAAACTGCCCTGTTTCTTGCTTTTGAGCAAAGTATTTTTGATAAACCTTCCAATGTCTACCCGTGATAATTCCGGGTTTACCTATAATTTCTTCGATATATTGTGGTGAAAATTCTTTGACAAACGTTTCTACCACCTTTTCAATAACCTGTAGTAATTCTTTTTGTTGAAGCCATGGGTTATTACATGTATCAATTAACGAATCGAGTTTTTCTTCAATGTTATTTAATTGTTTACTTTGTTCGTTATTATCAAAGCCAACTACGTCTTCTGGCTGATAATCAAACGCTGATGATTCTAATAATGGCTCAGCAACGTCAATAATGCTTTCTGGCTGTTCAATACCACTGAGGATGTTGTTAACATCAAAGCCATGGCTGCCCTTAGGTAAAGTATCTGTTTGCTGATAAGTACTTTCATTTATGGCTATTTTCTCCACGGTTTCAGCTCTGGGTTCTGAAGCCGTATTATCCCAAGAAAACAACATGTAATAACCATTTATACTAACAATATCGCCATCATTAAGGGTAATGGGGGCTAATTCTAATACTTCAGAATCATTAATCATTACTTTATTTGTTAGCGCCTTGAAAATAAAAGAATTATCGCCCAACACTGGCGTTATTGAGATGTATTGTTGACTATCTTCTACATTATCGTCAATAAGAATTAAATCACTTTCTATAGAATTACCAATAACCACCGTTTCTTGTTCAATGGTTATCATCCGAGTCAGTAATTTGATATTGGCTGGCGTTTCAGTAATTTGTATTAATGCTGAATTCATTATTGCTCTCCAGAAGACGTCAAAATACAATTATCAATAGCATAATCAAACTTCGCCAAAAAATTTGGACTACTGTGGATAAAGTCATTAGAGAAATGTAACTTTAAACCAAACGCTTTATATTCAGTGTGTGATAAATTAACACCAACATTTTGGTTTTGCCGTAACGACTTATCCACTACAGCTTGAGTGCTAACAATGGCGTCCACTTTATTGGCTAATAATAACTGAATCAGCTCAGTGGCATTTCTTGGTTGAAAGGAAATATTATAGCCCTCTTTTTTTAACGAGTACCATTCTTCACTGCCAAAGATAGCAGCAACAGCAAACTTTTTATATTCAGCTGTTTGATTATTGATATTTAATGGCGCACCAATGTTAAACCATAATGCCTTCTTTATACTAATAACTTTAGAGCTTTGACCATAATCAGCGTTGCTCTTATTGCTTACCGTAGTCACTAATCCATCAACCTTTCCGTCTTGTAAAAGTAAGTTATTTCGCCATTGCTGTGACATCTCGACTCTATAGGGCAGACCTAAACGGTTAAAGGCACATTTAAGTTCGCCGATAACATTACCTTTAATGACATCGTTTTCAGTGTAATGAAAAGGATAAGATTGGTGGGTAACCAATCTCACCATCTCTTGTGCTACAGATGAAGCTAAGGGTAACAATATTGCTACACCGGCCCCAAAGGTTAATATCAGCTTATTCAAGCCCGATTCCTTATTCGATGTCTAAACTAAAGGTTTTGTTGTCTAGATCAGCAGTAATATTCACCTGAGTGATACTTTCACCTTTACTGATTTTTTCAATACATTTTTCAGCAAGCAATGGCATTAAATTACGATTGATGACTTGTTCAAGCGCTCGACCACCGATTGTCGGCTCATTGCCTTTTTCAACCACATAATCGATGAAGCTTTGATCGTAATGTAAACTTGCTCCATAAGTTTCATCAAGCTTCTTGCTAACCCTATTCAATGAAATAAGGGTAATTTTTGCCAATTCCTCTTCATTAAGTGGGAAATAAGGAATGACATTACAACGACCTAAAAACGCCGGTTTAAAGTACTCTTGTAAAGCTGGGCGTATTTCATCCACTAACGCTGAAACTTCAGGACGGTCTGCTGAACGATCACAAACATCGATAATAGCATCATCAGCCGCATTAGAAGTCATGATAATTAAAGTGTTTCTAAAATCAATATGTCGCCCTTCACTATCTTGAATTGAGCCTTTATCAAAGATTTGATAAAAAATATCATGCACACTTGGATGGGCTTTTTCAACTTCATCTAATAATAAAACACAGTATGGATTACGACGTATAGCTTCAGTCAGCACACCACCTTTACCATAACCAACATAGCCAGCCGGAGAGCCTAACAACATAGAAACTTTATGAGCTTCTTTAAATTCGGTCATGTTAATAACCGTTAAATCTCTTTCTCCGCCGTATAATTGATCTGCAAGTGACAATGCGGTTTCTGATTTACCCACACCACTTGGCCCACACATTAAAAAGACCCCAACCGGTTTTCGCTTATCAGTTAAACCCGCTCTTGATACCCGAATACTTTTGGCAAGCTCGGCGATTGCGTGTGATTGGCCTATCACTCGTTGATGAAGTGAGTCTTCTAAAGAGAGTAACTTTGCGACCTCATCCTTTATCATGTTACCAACAGGTATTCCGGTCCAAGCGCCAATAACTTCTGCTATGGTTTGTTCATTAACAATGGCATGAACCATAGGTTCAGTGCCCTGAAGGTCGTATAATTTTGTCAATAACTCAGTAAACTGATTATTATCCGCTTCAACTTCATCGTCGTTAATTTGTTGTTGGATGGCCGTGAGTTGATCAACCAGTGACTTCTCTGCTGCCCACTTATCACTTAAAGCGACCAGTTCAGCTTCTGATGCCACTTTTTCTGCTCTTTTTTCTTCAATCAATTCAGCAGCATTGTTAAACATGATGTCTTCTTTTTCAAGCGCGGCAATTTCATTGACTAAATAACGAATCGCTTGCTCAGTGGCTTCTATTTGTCTCGGTTTAGCATTTTGGGTAAGAGCAATACGAGCACATGAGGTATCTAAAATGCTGATCGCCTTATCAGGTAACTTACGGCTAGGTAAATACCTAATTGACATCTGCACGGCAGCATCAAGTGCCGCTTCAGTAATAAAAACATTATGATGTTCTTTTAAAGATGTTGCTACGCCTCTTAACATTTGCAAAGCATCTTCCGCGCAGGGCTCTTCAATTTTCACCACTTGGAAACGTCTTGTTAAGGCGGGGTCTTTTTCAAAATATTTTTTATATTCGTCCCACGTCGTTGCCGCTATGGTTCTAAACTCACCACGAGCCAATGCTGGCTTTAATAAGTTAGCTGCGTCATTTTGACCTTCTGCGCCACCGGCACCAATTAAAGTATGCGCTTCATCAATGAAAACAATAATAGGTACTTCAGAAGTTTTCACTTCATTAATAATATCTTTTAATCGATTTTCGAACTCGCCTTTGACACTTGCACCGGCTTGTAACAAACCTAAATCAAGGGTATGTAATTGCACATCGGCAATAATTGACGGCACTTCTTTATCTGCTATTTTCTGAGCTAGACCTTCAACAACAGCCGTTTTACCAACTCCAGGTTCACCGACAAAAATAGGATTGTTTTGTCGTTTTCGACACAAAATATCAATGGCTTGACGGACTTCATCATCTCGGCCGGAAATGGTATCTAATTCGCCATTTATTGCCGCTTGCGTTAAGTTAACCGTATATTTATCTAAGGCGCCACCAGCGACATTACCACTTGGACTACTCGGGCTTTGTGCCTTGTTACTAGCCGTTCGTGGCATCGATAAGTTAGCTGTGGCGCTTTTTAAGGATTCAATAGAAACAGAAGACAAGCTATCAAACTGAAGCGCTGTTAAACCAAAATTATCGGGTTGAAGTAATGAAACAAAAAGGTGTAAAGCGCGCAGTTCATTGTGATTAAAATCAATAGAAGCAATCAACCAGGCATCTTTCATCAATTCGATGGTATCTGGACTAATTGTCGGTTGACCAGAATTCACTTTGTCTAATTTTTGAATGCGTTGTTGTAATTCTTGTATAAAATTAGCGACGTTAACATGCTGAGAGTCTAAAAATTGATGCAGTTCTTTACTAGGGCTTTGCATGATAGCCACTAACCAATGTTCTACTTCGATTGCGCCAACTTCACTTTTCATTGCTTCTGCAGCGGCATACTCTAATGCCGTTTTCAGGTCACTGTTTAAATGACTGATTAATCTTGTTAACGATACTTGAGACATAATGATTCCCTATTTTATTGTGACATGTTGTTCTATATTAGATTGGCTGGTGATACTACTATCTACACCAAGTGCTTTAGCACCACCAGAAGCGATACTTCCTAGCACCCAATTATTACGTTCTTTACCTTGGTATTGCATTTTTAACTGAATTTTCACTTCTGAAGATAAATACAAATTTGACAGTTGATAAATTTTATCAATGACTTCATTGTTCGCTTTCAACGATTTATATTGCTGATAATCATCAAAGTTCATCGTTATGGTGATTGATTTTCCAAGGCCCTTATATGATTCCCCTAACACCATCCCCGCACCTAATGGCGAACCCGATGTCGTAGAACGAACATCGGCTGGTATAACAAATTTTTCGACCTTCTTTGCTTTGATCTCAATCTTAAAATCAAAATAAAATTCAAGTAATTGCTTCAAATTGTTAAGAGATCGAGAGCCATTACGAATAAGTAGAGTACTCGGGATAAGTACAGGAGAATCACTTGTTAAACTGCCAGTAAAACTACTCAAATACTCTTTATATATTTCATTTCTATCTTTATCAGAGTCTTCAAACTCTAAGCGATAAACGATTGAACGATAGGCAACAATTTTATTAGCCAGTTTTATTAAGCGGTTATTAAAGACTTGCAGAAAATCTAATAATGCATATTCACCACTATGATACAGTTGTTTTAAGGTATCAATTAAATAGCCGGGTAAACTTGAAAACGGACCTAGTAATCCATGACTTTCACCAATAATTAAGTAATTATCATTGCCTTTGTTTTCATATTCTATCGATGTATCGTTGGTATTATCCGCAAAAAGTGATTGAGTAAATTCTATGTTTTTTGCCTTTTTTTTCCTTAACAATCTCACCAATTGAAATTCTTCAGTAACATTTACTTTAACAGTCAAAATGTACTCCTATCACCAAGTTTTGGTGAAAATTCAATGGATTGCCAATTAAAGTTGGTAAACTCAACCGTCAAAGATGTATATCGGTCATAAGAAGTCAGGGCATGGTAAAAGTCATTTAATAAAGCAGAAAATAAATAATAATTAGCCTTTTTCTGTTCATTATCCAAAGTGATAGTAATATCATTTCCGGCAACAAACATTACGCTACCATCGATAACAAACCGATGAGAAGACGCTTTAACCTGCACAGACTTAATCGCTTGAATTTCTTCACAAACGGAAGAGATGTCATTTAATAACCCTAAATAAAAGACTAATTCACTTTTTGCGCTAGCATTATTCAATAAGTTGCTGGTATTAAAAGAAAGTAATTTAAGAAATTGCCAATAATTATCATTACTTACTCTGGAAGTATTGCCTTGAAAAGAGTAACCATCAATGCTTATTTCGCCGGGTAAAAAGCTACTCGACGTTTCTTCAATAACATCACCGGTAAAAATGTTATTTTTAATCATTGTCGATGAACAAGTAATGTCGGCATAAAACGTAGCATGTATTAAAGAGGAGAGAATCGGTAAAATCAAATGATACTCTTCAAGCCCAGCATGATTTAATTGTACATCTTGATCCCAGTAAAGCTCTTTTTTAAAATCAATAAGTTCGCTGCCTAAAACATGCTTAACTTTTTTAATTCGTTCGCCTTCAATATGATAGATGGCGTCTAAGCTACAAATTTTAATATTAGATTGATCATTTGAGTCAGAAAAAATGGGATAACTTAATTCATTGTTATTAACAGTTATTGGCTCAGATTGTTTTTTGAATAAATTTCGTAACAGGCCTTTATTAAGGCTAAAGCTTAATTGAGAGATTAACTCGACATGTTCTGAATTTATATTGACATACAGATCTAAGTAAACTTCTTCAGCTACGGTTATTTCATCTACTGGCAAATGTTCGACAGCGAAAAAATTCAGCTTTTCTCGACAACCAAAAAACTCTTTAAACTGAAATAAGGTTTTAATTTCATTCGGCTTTACTGGTGTTGCTAAATATTTTTCGTTTAAAACAACCGGATGAAAAACATCATCATTTAAGACTATGGGTTGTTCAAAATGGTCGCTAGATAACGTCATTTTGGCAATTGCTTGCTGTAAAATATCACTTAATGCACGCTCTGTAGTGTCATTTGATGAAACATGTAAAACAAAGTCATTGGCAAGGCACTGTTTTAAATCTATTTCATCCTCTATTTTACCAATAACAATTCTAATACAAGTTTCTGTCGTTAGCCCCTTTGGCGTAACATGATTAAATGGTGCACTTAGATGTTGAGTATCAATTACTTTACAAGGCAGTATATTGGTTGGGTAAGCAGGTGTTAGCTTGAACTTTTCTTCTTTAATCTCTACTTCCAAGACATTATCATTGCTTAAACAAATCACTTTATTGACGTCGGCGTCTAGATTAAGTGAATAATTGATAACATCAGGAATCGCTTTAAACAAATTTGGCGAGACGCTATTGATTAGTGAATCAATGTGTTGATTTTTTAATTTCTCAATCTCAATATTATTTTGCGCCGTTAACCAAGAGAATGAATCGATGATCCTTGAAACGTTAGGGTCTTGTTCATAGCCTTCATTAATATTTAAGGTATCGCTTTCTTGACGATATTTTTTCCGAAAGGAATCCATACCGTACCTTACAGCATTAATTTCCTTATCAAAAAACTTGATCATCCGGTTAATCATTTAATATTTCATCACTAATTGAGACATCTAAGTTAGTTAAACTAACATTGGTGTCTAATACTAAAGCTTGAGTGATGTTGTTTTGGGTAACATCACCATAGATTAAAAAGTTCATGGTATTTAAGGTATGATCTTCCGTTTCAAATTGCACAAAGACATTTTTAATTCTTGGTTCAAAACGCATTATTTTTTCTTTCACTCTTAAAGCAATATGCTCACCGGTATTTAATCGGCTCAATAAACTCATATCTTCCAACCCGTAACACAAGTGAGAATCTAGCAACTCATTATTATCTGTTTTATTATCAAAGACAAAAGAAGCTTCACTTTTGAAGATTTGTTTAACATTTTCATAAATGGCATTCTGAAAATCTTGTTCATCTGCTTTATATTGTGAATTAAAAAACACTTGGTAAAAAAGACTCATTTAACCCTCCACCAGAGTAGAAAGTGTAATCTTAGTTTCCAGTCGATCGTATTGATATTGCGGGATCAATAACATCTCGCAATTAAAACTATTATGACTGCCAACTTCTTTAGCAACTTTAACTCTGCCTTGTTTTAACGGATGAGCAGCTAATACAGCTTCATCACTAACGGTGGAGTTTGAGCAATATTGCTGTAGCCAATTGTTGAGTAGCTCTTCACATTCATTAGCTTCTTTCATTGAGCCTATTAACGTTCTTAATTTTATTTTTAGGTAATGCGCTATTCGGCTAACCATCAAAGTGGTTTGAATAACTTGCTCATGACCTCCGTCGTCAAACTGAACTGAGTTATTGGAATAAAAGTAATATCGTTTTGATAACGTATTATATACCACTGGAATGATGCCCCGATCACTCAATACTTTAGCCGTTTCTAATGAACGCTGTGCTTTAAATACTGGCGTTTCATACAAACTGCCATTACCAACAGAAATTGAGCTACCAAAATTATTTCTCAGCATTCTGTTTTTTAAAAAACCAAACCATTTAACCCTGGAAAACTCAACCATGATATTTTTCATAAAGGTCATACCGGTATTAGCCCAGAAATACTCGTCTTCAGATTCTTCATTAAAAATAAAGCCAACACGGCTATTTCTATAACGCCTTCTAAAGGCTATTTTATTATAAACTGTCGCTAAAAAGTGGGCATTTTTAGATTTTCTTAAACGATGCCAAGCGATAAAGTCATTGCCTTTTAATGCTCTGTCTATCTTATGATGGTCCGAGACATATTCTTCGGTACTTAAACCAAAAAAGTCATTATTAATATCGATAATAAATGGTGTTAAGCTTTTTTCACCTAATGCTGCTAATAACTCTAAAGTGTAAATATCATCATATGAGCTGTCTAAATCAAGCTCTTTACTAATATTGTGATTAACTGTTATCACACCAAAGGGCTCGCCCCCTAAGGTATTGTATTCTTTGTTTACAATGAGGTTATGTAGCTTTGAGTCGGAGACTTTCGATGACAGATTGAGATCTTTTGATATTTCATCCCAAGAAATATTCAAAATCTTTAGTTTAATGTAACTAAAATTTATCGGTAGGTTGACTAACGCATATAGGTTTCGCCAACTTGCTTCTAATTGCTGAAATTTTTCGTCGGCAATCACCAATGATAACTGCTCACTCATCAGCTGATCTAGCTTAGCAATTAATTGAATTATTTTAGCTTTATTGGCTTCTAAATTAGACAAGGTATTAGGGTCTGTTCCCGTATATGGTTGTTATACCAATTTCATTAAGTTATTGCCCACTTGTGGGGGTAAAACGCCCTATTTACGGTGTTTCGTCGGTAGGTATTAATTAATGGGGATATTGTTTAGGCTAAAGCCCAACTCATAACAGCATTACCAATCAAACACGTAATAAACAATAGCTTAAAGGATCGCAGCCAAAAAAAGTTAAAGAGCCTAAGCAAGCTTAGGCTCTCAATTTCCCTAAGGAAGATTGGCTACCATACGAATAGAAGTGGTTAACTCTTCCATTTGTAACCAAGGTCTTAACCTTGCTACCGCCGCATAAGCACCTGGTTTACCTGGTTGCTCAACAACTTCGATAGACGATTCAGCTAAAGGTGTTTTAGCACGTTCATCGTTACCAATCGCACCTGAGTTAGTGTATTGACCGATCCACTTACTTAGCTGCTCCTTGATATCATTAGCTTCCATATTAGAGCCAATATTATCTCTACCCATTACTTTCAAATAATGAGCAATACGGCTACTTGCCATAATGTAAGGTAAGCGAGCAGAAATTGCTGCGTTACTTGTTGCTTCCGGATCAGTAAACGTTTTAGGTTTCTGGGTGGTTTGACCGCCAACAAAAACCGCATAATCCATATTTTTATAATGAACTAATGGCATAAAACCTAAATCACTAAGCTCTTTTTCGCGCTCATCAGTAAGGTTTACTTCAGTTGGACACTGTTGTTTTAAATCACCAGAATCAGACAAATAAGTTAAATTAGGTAGTGCTTCAACTTTACCGCCATTTTCCATGCCACGTATAGCTGTACACCAACTATAAGCTTCAAATGATTTATTCATGTTCAAAGCTAATTCATAGGCGGCATTTGACCAAACTAGATCGTCATTGCTTGATGGTTTTGGATTGCCAGCTTTGTCTAAAGACAATTCATTAAAGTCGAATGAATCAATAGACTTACCAGAACCACCATAAGGCATACGAGCTAAAGTTCTTGGCATCGTTAGCGCAACATATCTAGCATCATCACTTTCTCTAAAAGCGTTCCAAGATGCATAACTTGCTGAATCAAATGCAGCAGCAATAGGTTTACCTTCGCTAAACGTCGTAAAACTGTCTAACTCAAACATATTAGCCGACGCTGCAGAAATAAATGGCGCATGACTCGCCGCTGCAACTTCACCCATATATCTTAATAAAGCAACATCTTCACCTGATTGAGAGAATTCGTAATCACCTAATAATAAACCATAAGGTTCACCACCGGCTGTACCGTACTCATGTTGGTATAAAGCGTTGAATAATGGGCTACGATCAACTGCAGGTGCATCTTCAAATTGCTCCAATAATTCATCTTTAGAGATGTTCATTAGACGAATTTTTTGCGAGGTACCCAATTCACTATTTTGCACTAATTTTTGTAAACCACGCCAAGAGCCTTCTAACTTCTGAAAACTCTCTTGTTGCATAATAGTAGATAATTGCGCTGACATTTTTTCGTCAATGGCGGCAACGGCACTATTGATAGTATCCGTAAGGTTTTTACTCCAGGTAACGGTACCTGACATAGCTTCTTGAGTTAAAGAAGAAAGTAATTCTTTGGTTCTATCCGGTGCTGTTTGTTTAGTTGCGCTAATAGCACGATCTAAAAATGATACAGATTCTTCACCAGCGCTAGCGCCTTGTTCTAGTTCTTCAGCCATTACTCGCCTCCCTCTGATTCAATTCCTAATTCGCCAGACAAACTTGTTAAACTGTCTGCGCTTTGTAGAATTTCTTTTAATAATTTTTCAAAATCTTTTGAACGGTCGGCTTTACTCAATAACTCATTCAATTGGTTTCTTGTTTCAAGTAACTTTTTCAGCGGCTCAATTTTTTGCACCAAGGTGTCAGGTTCAAAATCTTTCATCGAGTTAAAGTCTAAATCAACACCGAATTGGCTGTCATCATTTTCTAGAACATTATCAACTTTTAAAGTTAACTCTGGGCCTACTTTAGACAATACGTCATTAAAGTTATCTTTATCTAATTGGATAAAGTCACGCTCATCAACATCTTGAGGATCTTCTTTATCACCAGAAAAATTACCCATAACCGCTGCAACAAAAGGTAATTCTTTTGTTTCAACTGCTCCGTTCGTTTCTACGTCATAAGTAATGCTAACTCTATTTTTACTTACGCGTTTATGTTGCGAGTTTAAAGCCATTGGTTAATTCCCCTTAACTAGCTAAAGATGGTGCTGTGTTATTAGTCGCATCGTAAGTAACAGTTTGACCGTCTGTAAGACTACCATCTGCATCTTCAATTTTACATTTTTGCGTGATCTTAGTGTAAGTAAAAGAGAGTGACTCAGCAGGTTGACCACCGTCTGTACCTGACAAATTATAGTTAGCCACACGAGCTCCTTCTAATGTCATGCGGTAATATTCAGACAAGCCTTGACCTTCACGATGAGGCTTAGTCATGATGATATCGATTTGTTTTCCGTCAGAACCTGGCTTTAATAAAAAGCTCATTAAATAAGGTGTAGCACCATCATATGAACGAGCAATGCTCACTTCGCCCATAGCAACCATACCGCCGTCTTGGTTATTAGCATTACCAATATCAATGGAAACACCACGCATAGCTCCCCAAGACATATTATCTATGGCAAACCAACCATTTTTTGACTCATCGGCACTATCAAGCATCGTTAAAGTCGCTGCACCAGCTGGTACCATATTTTTGCCAGCCGCTGATATTTTCATAAAAATTGAAGCCATATCTATTCCTTATTGTATTGTAGAATTTGTTTTTGAGATTAACCCATGTAATTTACATTAAAAAAAGCCTGATGATGAAGGTTCTTCCTTAACAACAGGTTTATTAATTGGTGTTTCTGTTGCATTGTTGCTTTCAGAAACTTTCTTTGCTGATCCGTTTGTTGATTGATTGTTCGAAGTAACCGGCCGACTAATCATCGGTGGTGCTTTTTCAAGATTCCCGAGCTCTTTATCCATACCGGTCATTTTATTAATTTCATTAAAGACATTAGGCTCTTCTTGAATCAACTCTTGTAATAACTCTGGAAACGTTAAGTTGCCCCAACGGATAGCACGAGCTAAAAGATAAGGGATCGGATTATGTGGCTCGGTCGTTTTGAAAAAATGAGCAATACGGCTTAAATCCAATAACGCTTTATCTCTTGTATATTGCTCATCGGCATTTGGTCTTTGAACATTGCTCACTTGGCTTACCTGCGCATTATCTTGGCTAACCGCTTCAGTTGTTTGAACGGGAGCATCATCTTCGACAACAACTTCTTCTTCTTGAATGACACTGATTACACTAGGAAGAAAATATTGAAACATTATTTTAAGTTCATTGATTGAACTTTTAATATAGGTAAAACCTAATAACGATAAATTGTTTTTAGAACGATAGGTATTTATTTCTTTTTCTATTGATTCTAAGGTCAGTTCAATATCATGCAAACGAGCAAACCTTAATTTAAGATCGGCTTGTTGATTAATAACCTCATTGCCATATGAAGATTTTAATTGGTCCAAACCTCCACTTTTTTGACTGTTCAAATAGGTATTTAGTGTAATACCTTCAAGCAAAGGAAACTGATTAAAAGCCATGTTTAACAAACCAGAATTAGGTGAGTCCCCAATGAGTTGGCTTAATGGCTTAGTTTGAGTATCACAGATTTTCTGTAAACGTTCCTGATCATTAAATTTCTTTAATTTTTCTTCAGGTAACAAAGGATGAATTTGTTCTTTCAGGGTAGATAAACAATGATAAAAATCTTTCAACCCTTCACTAAAGTCGGCTAGGTCATCACCTTGATAAGCTAAAGAGGCTAACCACCAACTGAATATTTCAATATCTCTTGAGTTATCAGTTAATACTTCTTGTGTGGTTTGTTTTAACGCTAGCCAGGCTTGTTTGTTCGCTTGTTGTAATGTTAGGTCTTCTGAGGACGTTGGTGTTTCAAATAAACTTCTAAGACTGGATTGCGCTGAATTAAGAAAATTTCGAATATCACGATATTTAGCTTTATCGAGCTTAAGATACTCTCCCGGCTCAATTGTTTTTTCAGTCTCAAATATTAACATTCTATTATCATTCTACTTTCATTTTATTAAAAATTATGTGTTTTATGATTGTAACCCTGCAAAAACACTATGAAATCATAGGACATAAGTCAAGTTTTTCATATATTGAGCCGATTAGATAGTAAATAAATACTGGTAAGAGGACGGGTAACTGGAATCAACGAAGTAACTTAACGCTTTATAAAATGGCCCTTTGTGTTTATTCAGGGCCATATTTTCCTTTAGGTCATCATATGACTTAAAATAATTGGGCTTAACTATGAATAATACGGTTTGCGATCAGGTTATCAACAACAGCAGGATCCGCTAATGTCGATATATCACCTAAGGTATCAACATCATTTTCAGCAATTTTACGTAAAATACGTCTCATAATTTTTCCAGATCGTGTTTTAGGCAATCCCGGTGCATATTGAATATAATCCGGTTTAGCAAAACGACCGAGTTCATTGGCGACAAATTCAGTGAGCTCTTTTAAAAGCTCTGCCGACTCAGATGCATTGCCCATTAAAGTAACATAAGCATAAACGCCCTGCCCTTTAATTTCATGTGGATAGCCAACCACAGCGGCTTCTGCAACAGCAGGATGAAGCACTAGTGCACTTTCAATTTCAGCAGTACCTAAACGATGACCCGAAACGTTTAAAACATCATCAACACGGCCAGTGATCCAATAAAAACCATCTTCATCACGTTTTGCACCATCACCGGTAAAATAGTTACCGGGATACTGACTTAAATAGGTTTGATAAAACCTGTCATGGTCACCATAAACCGTGCGTAATTGTCCCGGCCAACTGCCAGTCATCACTAATAGACCTTGATTTTCACCTTCAAGGGTATTGCCGTCTTTATCAAATAACGCTGGTTGTACACCAAAAAAAGGTTTACCTGCGGCGCCAGGTTTCATATCAACGGCTCCCGGCAACGAGGTAATTAATATGCCACCAGTTTCAGTTTGCCACCACGTATCAACGATTGGGCAATTTGATTTACCCACAATCTCATAATACCAATGCCACGCTTCAGGGTTAATTGGCTCACCAACCGTACCAAGAATACGTAAGGATGAAAGGTCTGATTGATGGACTAAATCATCACCAATACTCATTAAAGCGCGAATAGCCGTTGGTGCTGTGTAGAAAATATTGACTTGATGTTTTTCACAAACTTGCCAAAAACGACCCGCATCAGGGTAAGTAGGTACGCCCTCAAAAACTAAGGTAGTAGCTCCGTTAGCAAGTGGGCCGTAGAAAATATAAGAGTGGCCTGTGATCCAACCCGCATCAGCCGTACACCAATAAATCTCGCCATCTTTATAATCAAAGACATACTTATGAGTCATCGCCGCATAAAGTGAATATCCTCCACACGTATGTAACACACCTTTGGGTGTACCTGTTGAACCTGAAGTATAAAGAATGAACAACGGATCTTCTGCGTCCATCACTTCAGGTTCACAAACAGGGGCTTGTTTAGCTACTTCTTCTTCATAGCTAACATCAATTTTTTCGTTCCAAGCAACATCACCGCCAGTACGAGCAACAACAATGACAGAATGAACATTTTCACATTGTGCTACCGCTTCATCAACATTCACTTTTAACGGGATAACCCTGCCACCACGTAGACTTTCATCCGCCGTGATCACCACTTGGCAATCTGCGTCGACAATACGAGAGCGAATAGCCTCAGTAGAAAAACCGCCAAAGACTACGGAATGTACCGCACCGATACGAGCACAGGCTAACATCGCATAGCCCACTTCAGGGATCATCGGCATATAGATACACACCCGATGGCCTTTTTCTACGCCACGGGCTTTTAATAAATTGGCGAAACGACAAACATGATCATGCAACTCTTGATAGGTGATCTTTTGATCATCTTTTGGATCATCACCTTCCCAGATAATGGCAACATCATTTGCTTTTGTAGCTAAGTGACGATCAATACAGTTATAACTGACATTTAACTTACCACCCGAAAACCACTTGATATCAGCCGTTTTCAGATCAACATCTGCTACGCTATCCCACGGTTGGTACCAGTCTAAAAATTTCTCGGCTTGTTGTGCCCAAAAAACATCCGGTTGTTCAATCGATTGTTTATACATGACATCATAGGTAGCACTATCAATATGAGTATGGGCTTTGGCTTGCGCTAAAACTGGATAGCGACTTTGTAGTTCTTGCATGATAAGTCCTTCATTATTAACTTGAGATATGCTTTGGTATTTTTTATTGTGACAACATCATATAACAACTTGTTTACTTCGCCTACTCAACTAAAGTCGAATAGCTGCAAATAAAGTGAAGTGGATTGATAACTATGATTACCAATAACAATATCATTGATAACAACAAATGACAACGCTGTCATTTGTTATATATAATACTACTTTAGTGAAGGCTTACGAGTTTGAGGTACGTACTGGTTAAAAAAGACTATTCAGGAGTATAAACGTGCTTTCATGAAGATAAAAAAGCCTGAATATTTTCATATTCAGGCTTTTTTGTACGTCTTGCTTAAAGCAAAATTGGTTTAACTTTTTGTTTAAAAAGTTACTTTTTACCCAATTTTTCAGTAATACGTGCTTTACGGCCAGATAGCTCGCGCAAGTAGTAAAGTTTAGCTTGACGAACAGCACCGCGGCGTTTGACTTCAATTGAGTCAACGATTGGGCTATGTGTCTGGAATACACGTTCTACACCAACACCGTTCGAGATTTTACGAACTGTGAAAGCAGAATTGATGCCACGGTTTTTAACAGCAATAATAACACCTTCAAATGCTTGAAGACGTGATTTATCACCTTCTGTAACTTTTACTTGAACTACAACAGTATCGCCTGGTGCGAATGCTGGTAGGTCAGTTTTCATTTGCTCTTGTTCGAGCATATCAATAATTTTACTCATAATACCTTCTTCCTAGAGTTCACGGTCAAATGGAATAATCTGTTAGTTACTGTTCTTAATAGTCGCTAACATTTTTTCCTGCTCTGCCGTCAGAGCTAGGTCAGTTAAAAGTTCTGGTCTTCTAGTCCATGTTCTTTCTAGTGACTTAAATTGTCGCCATTGCCTAATATGTTCGTGATTACCACTTAATAGCACTTTCGGTACTGACTTCCCCTGTTCGGTTCCATCAGCCAAAACTTCTGGCCTAGTATAGTGAGGACAATCTAACAAACCGTCTGAGAAAGAATCTTGCTCAGCAGATTGATTATGTCCTAATACACCCGGCACAAAGCGTGCTACGGCATCGATTACATTCATAGCAGGTAATTCCCCACCACTTAATACATAATCTCCAACAGACCACTCTTCGTCGATATCCGACTCGATTAATCTCTCGTCTATGCCCTCATAACGTCCTGCTATAAATATCAGTCGGTCATGCTGTGCTAATTCGCGTACACCAGCTTGGTCCAATTTACGTCCCTGCGGTGATAAATAAATGACCTTCGCCTTCCCTTTTGAGGAATCGCCATCTTGTTCAGCAGCTAATTTAGCTGCTTGAATGGCATCACGTAGCGGTTGCACCATCATTAACATCCCCGGACCACCGCCATAAGGTCGGTCGTCAACGGTACGATGTCGATCATGAGTAAAGTCTCTTGGATTCCATTTCTGAAATTCAATCAACCCGTTACGGATCGCTCGGCCTGTCACCCCATACTCGGTGATTGCGTCAAACATTTCAGGAAATAGGCTTATCACCCCAATCCACAATTTGCTTGGTGTTACGCCGTCACTCACAAGTTAGAAACCTGGGTCCCAGTCAACACAAATTTGTTTATTTTCAGCACTGACCGATTTAACCACTTGATCTAAAAGGTACGGAATTAACCGTTCTTTTTTACCAAAGCCGTCATTTCGGTTAGCCTTTATAACCAGTACATCGTTAGCGCCAGTTTCCAACATCTCAGAAACCGTACCTAGGTCATAGCCTTTGTCAGTCACCACAGACATTCCTATTAAGTCACGCCAGTAGAAATCACCATCCGGTAATTCAGGTAACGCGTCTTCGGTTGTGAAAATTTCTGAGCCGACAAAAGCTTGCGCTTCATCACGGTCATCTATTCCAGCAACTTTAACAATAAGTCCGTTGTTGTGCTTACGCCAATCGGTAATTTCTACTGATCGAATGTTATTTCCTAATTTTAATGACCAAGGAAAATAGTCAAGTATGGCTTCTTGTTCATCTGTAAATGAATGGATTTTTAACCAACCTTTGATTCCGTAAACTGCGCCTACTTTACCAAGGATAATTTCTTTATCTTCTTCTTTCACGACAACTCCTAAAACCTACCGAAGTTAATTAAGCTGCTACTTGAGCGTCTTTAACTAACTTGGCCACACGATCAGATACACCAGCACCCTGACCAATCCAATGATTGATACGGTCTAAGTCTAAGCGTAATTTTTCCGCTTGACCTTGTGCTGTTGGGTTGAAGAAACCAACTCTCTCAATGAAACGACCATCGCGAGAATTACGGCTATCTGCAACAACAACCTGATAGAATGGACGCTTCTTTGCGCCGCCACGAGCTAAACGAATGGTAACCATATCGTCCTCTATATATTTAAGTGTTAAAACGAATTTTCCAGACATTTCCTGACACATAGGTGACAGAAAAGCTCGCGTATTCTACGCTTTTAGTAGAAAAAAGCAAACTGATTTATTTATCAACAGGGGTTAATAACAGAAAAGAAGAAATACAACGACATGCTTAATGAGGAAATGGAGGCTTTTTTAAACCATATTTATTATAAATAGGTGCTAAAAGCCCTTTGGAATCAGCGACCTTTAAAATATTGTTGATATCTTCAATATTTATAATGCCATTACTTGGCAATAAAAAATTTCTACTGTAAGCCGTATCATATTTTTCAGAAACAAGAATTGTTGAGCGATGTTGTGGGTAGCGGATCAAAAACCAATTTAATGCGGTTTCACTAACAACACCAACCTCAGCACGTTCTGCTAAGATCATTTTCAGCACAGCCTCTTCAGTACGAACGACGGATAGGCTAAAACGCTGCTTAAGTTTTTTAATATCGGTTTCAAAATTGGCGAATTTATAATGAAAGCCATTGACCATGGCTATTTTTTCAGTTGAAAAATCATCAAAAAAGTTCTGACCACGATTTTCTTGCTTTAATGCAATATAGACATCTTTAGAATTCACTAAAGGAGTACTCGATACCATATCAAGTGTTTGCCAACCCCATGCAGCATTATCCCACATAATGGTATCGACCCACGCTTCATCAATAGCCTGTACTCTACGTTTTGAAGGGACTTCTTTATGGACAAAGAAAAACTGCTGCTGCACTGCATTCATCACAGCAAGGATCTCGATACCAGCCCCTGACTTTTCAGAGAGGTTCAGAAATGGCGGGCGAACGCCCATGCCGACAATGACCTCTATTCTTGTTGATGAGTTATTTTCAGCAAATGAAACAGGAATATTGAACATCACGACTATACAAAGGGTAACTAATATAGATTTAACAAGTGACATAATAACCGTTCCTTTTCAAGAATGAGCATAGCTGTTAATTAAAACAGCCTTGTATCGACCAAATAATGAGTATAGCCGTTTGGCGACTAAATAATAGGATAGCCGTTTAGCGGCCAAACATACCACCACCGCCCATGCCACCCATTCCTCCAGGAGGCATCATGCCTTGCATAGAACGCATCATTTTTTTCATGCCTCCTTTGCCTGACATTTTTTTCATCATTTTCTGCATTTGGGTAAATTGTTTTAACAGCTTATTGACGTCTTGAATTTGTGTCCCTGAACCGGCCGCTATTCTACGTTTACGCGAGCCTTTAATAATGTCAGGACGTTCACGTTCACCTGGAGTCATTGAATTAATGATCGCTTCCATACGAACTGTCATTTTATCGTCCATCTGGCCTTTGACTTGCTCAGACATGTTACCCATACCCGGTAACTTATCCATCATGCCCATCATGCCACCCATGCTTTTCATTTGTACCAGCTGGTCACGAAAATCTTCTAAGCTAAAACCTTTGCCAGACTTAACTTTCTTCGCCAGCTGTTCCGCTTTTTTACGGTCTACTTTCTGCTCAACTTCTTCGATAAGGGATAAAACATCCCCCATGCCTAAAATACGTGACGCTATACGGTCAGGGTGAAATGGCTCTAACGCCTCTATTTTTTCACCTACCCCCATAAATTTAATCGGTTTGCCTGTAATATGACGAATAGAGAGAGCTGCACCACCACGGGCATCACCATCGGTTTTCGTTAATATAATACCGGTTAGGGGTAATGCATCGTTAAACGCTTTAGCGGTATTAGCAGCATCTTGTCCGGTCATTGCATCAACGGTGAACAATGTTTCTATCGGGTTAATCGCTTTATGTAAGTTTTTGATCTCGTCCATCATGTTTTCGTCAACATGTAAACGACCAGCGGTATCGACAATCACGACATCAAAAAAGTTTTTCTTGGCGTGGTCAATGGCTGAATTAGCTATATCAATGGGTTTCTGTTTGATATCACTGGGGAAAAAACCAACTTCAATTTCAGAAGCAAGTGTTTCAAGTTGCTTTATAGCTGCTGGACGGTATACGTCAGCACTCACTACCAAGACTTTTTTCTTTTCGCGTTCTTTTAAAAATTTGGCTAATTTTGCCACAGAGGTAGTTTTACCCGCCCCTTGAAGGCCTGCCATTAAAACAACTGCAGGAGGTGTCGCTTTTAAATCAAGGGCTTCGTTGACCTCCCCCATCGCCACTTCAAGTTCTTTTTGGACAATTTTGACAAATACCTGACCCGGCGTCAGACTTTTTGAAACATCTTGCCCCACTGCACTTTCTTTAACTTTCGCAATAAACTCACGAATAACTGGCAGGGCAACATCAGCCTCGAGCAGCGCCATACGCACTTCACGAAGTGTTTCTTTAATATTGTCTTCTGTTAATCGGCCACGGCCACTGATATTTTTTAGCGTTTTCGTTAAACGATCGGAAAGATTTTCAAACATGTAAAACTCGAGTAGTTAGCAAAATAGTGAAAATTACCCGCTATTATACGCGCAGAGTAAATAATACCAAGTGGATTAATTAATTAATGTGATAAGCTAGACTTCTCTTTTATTATGATGATATTAAAGTGGATACCCTTAGCCAACTTTTCAATAATTTTATTACCTTATCAGCTGAAGCAAGCCCGTGGTTATTATTGGGGTTAGCCATTGCTGGTTTGATGAAATCTTGGGTGCCAGCTAAAATACTCAGTCATCATTTAGGCCAAGGGAATAGTGCTATTATTAAAGCCGCATTGATTGGAGCCCCTTTACCTTTATGCTCCTGTGGCGTCATTCCTGTAGCAACCGAATTAAGGCGAAGTGGCGCTTCTGCCTCAGCAACGTCCTCCTTTTTAGTGGCCACACCTGAAACCGGTGTTGACTCAGTTTCCGTTTCCTATGCGATGTTAGGCCCCGTATTTGCTATATACCGCCCTATTACTGCCATTTTATCAGCGATTATCACCGGATTATTTGTCAGCTCTGCACAAATTGTTGAACAACCGTCTGATGACGATGCCGTCAAAAAAACTTGTTGCAGCAAAAAACATGACACGGGAAAACAGTCAGTATTAAGTAAAACTCTGTCAGGGCTCCATTACGCGGCAACTAAACTTATTGATGATATAATTATTTGGCTGTTGATAGGTTTAGTTTTTGCCACATTAGTGCAAACCTTTATACCTCAGTCATGGTTGTTAAGTTATGGCAGTGGCTTATCAGCAATGTTGATGATGATTGTTATTTCTATACCTATGTATATTTGTGCAACGGCTTCAACTCCTATTGCAGCGGGCTTTATTTTAGCGGGTATCTCTCCGGGTACGGCTTTAGTCTTTATGATGGCAGGCCCAGCAACAAATATTTCGACTTTAGGTGTAATTAAAAATGAAATGGGCAGTCAAGTACTGATTCGTTATTTACTTGGTATCGGTGGGTGTGCCATTGCGTTTGGTTTATTATTAGACTGGGGGATTAACTATTTTTCTATTAACATTGCTCAGCAAATGCAACACAGTCATCAAATGCTGCCATTGGAATTTGGATTATTCTGCTCTGCCCTTATTGCCTTTTTAGCGATTAAACCTTTAAGAAAAATAATATTAACAAATGCTTGAAAAATGTTGAGTAAGTCCATCAATTGAAACTACTCGTTTTTTTTCGCATAATAGCGACGTCTAACAATAAATTGTATAAATAAGAATAACTATTCTCATGGAGTCTTTTTTGGATTTATCAAACCTTGCAGCGTTCATCGCTTTTATTTGTTATTCAATTGCTACTTTGGCAGTAGTTTTTCGCTTATTTCATCCTCAAGGTCCCAATATTGTCACAGTGCTTTCATTTGGCTGTCTTGGCATAATTTTGCATACCGTAACAACAGGACAGTATTTATTCACTGATAGCAGTATTAACTTTGCTTTATCTAATGTCATTTTGTTAGTGACCTTAGTGATATCTTTAATTGTTACCACAATCGCATTACGTTATAAAATCAACCTATTGTTACCCGTTACTTACGGCTTTGCCGGCTTTTGGCTTTTGGTGTCTATTTTTATCCCTCACGACCAACATACCTCAGTAGCCACTGGGCAATTAGCCGTTTTTAGCCATGTCACTATGGCACTAATCGCCTATTGCATTTTAATTATTGCGACACTTTATGCTTTTCAAGTTGCTTATATTAATGTGAAATTAAAAGATAAACAGATTGCTGCAGTTAATCATCTTCCTCCTTTAATGCAAGTTGAAGGACAGCTATTTACGATTCTTGCTTTAGGCACTTTATGTCTGTTTCTCAGCCAAGTGGTTGGTTTTGTTTTTCTAGAAAATTTCATTGCAAAAAGCAACGCTCATAAAACTATTCTGTCATTATTAGCTTTACTGCTTTATAGCACTATCTTGTGGGGGCATTATAAAAAAGGCTGGCGTGGTCATAGAGTTTTGGTCTTAACAATAACTGCCTCGACACTCTTAACATTGGCGTATTTTGGTAGCCGATTTGTTAAAGAGTTTCTTTTATACTAATTTTTAAGGTATAACTAGCCTTAACTTTTTGACGTTCGTTTTTTAAAACTTAGGATCCCCTTTTTGGACAACATCTCAACCAATATGCTGTTTACTGCGCTTGGTATACTCATATTCATATCTGCCTATTTTTCAAGCTCTGAAACCGGCATGATGTCTCTTAATCGTTATCGATTACGCCATCTTGAAAAACAAAAGCACAAAGGTGCTATGCGTGTAAGCAAGCTTTTAAATGCTCCTGACAAATTGATTGGTTTAATTCTGATCGGCAATAATTTAGTTAATATTTTTGCCACACTGATCACAGGTATCATCGCTCAACGCTTATATGGTGATGCTGGCGTTTTTTATGCGGGTTTGTTACTGACATTAGTTATTTTGATTTTTGCTGAGATCACACCAAAAACGTTAGCGGCTTTACACCCAGAAAAAATTGCCTTCCCTAGTTCAATTATTTTGTCTTTTTTGTTAAAAATATTATTGCCGTTAGTGATTGCGGTTAATTGGATCACCAATGGTATTTTAGCCTTGTTGGGGATCAGTCATAAACAACGAGAGCAGCATAATTTAAGCTCTGAAGAGTTACGAACTGTGGTAAATGAGGCTGGCGCTTTGTTGCCTGAACGCGACCAAGATATGCTGGTGAGCATTTTAGATCTTGAAAAAGTCACCGTTGAAGACATTATGATCCCGCGAAGTGATTTAGTGGGCATAGACATTAACGATGATTGGAAAAAAATTCAGAAACAACTAACGCAATCAACCCATACCAGAGTTTTAATGTATCGAGATACCATTGACGATGTCGTTGGTTATTTTCATATGCGTGATGCGTTGAAAATGCTCTCTAAAAACCAATTCACCAAAGCTTCCTTAATTAGAGCGGTAAGAGAGTTATATTTTATTCCAGAAGGCACAACATTAAACATTCAATTATTAAAGTTTCAGCATGCTAAAGAGCGTTTAGGGCTAGTTGTTGATGAGTATGGTGATATTCAAGGTTTAGTCACCTTAGAGGATATCTTAGAAGAGATTGTTGGTGATTTTACTACGACGATGACACCAGCACCGAGTGACGAAGTAAATATCCAACCTGATGGCAGTTACCTCGTTGATGGCAGTGCTACTATCCGAGATCTCAATAAAGAAATGCAGTGGAAATTCCCCACCGATGGCCCTAAAACACTTAATGGCCTGATATTAGAATATTTAGAAGATATTCCAGAAGCTAATTTAAGTGTGCGTATCGCAGGCTATCCACTTGAAATTGTGAATGTCACCGACAATATGATAAAAACTGTTCGTATATTACCTGAGCTTTATCTAGGTGAGTCAAATGATGATGAATAGTCGGACTTAGAAAGTAGAATAGCTCTATTAACCAGCAATGAATCCAGGGACTTAAGTTAAGCGATTAGCTTCTCAGCCCCTTAATGTCCAAATGTGGATAATTTTATACCTTCATAAAATTATCCACAACGTTACGCACAGGTAATGATCCATATATGATGTTTCCACAATTTCTGTGGATAACAATAGCAAGACCACTAAAACAACGACTTTATATTTTGCAATCAATTTTGATGAAATAATCAAAGTTTTTTTCAGCTTTTTTTGAACATCAAATAGAACGTGCCCTAGCAAGAAATTTCAATTAAATTAGTTGTTTTGGCAAGAAAAATGCTACTAGAATGTAATAAGTAAAATGCGCTGTTCAGCATTGAACAGCTGAAATTTAGAATAAGTTTTTCATCTGAAGTATTTAAATAAATACAGCCATTTCTCAATCATTTATTATCAATTTGACTGAAGGTATAAAAAACGCCAAGTGCAGAGCATCTGACGTTTATTTATGAAAATGATACCAATAGATTAAAGTTATCCGATGGATGTTAACTGTTACTTCAACAAAAAGGTTAGCCGAAAAACAAACGCCATAGCCAACTAGTGTTTAGGTCAGCTTCACAACTTTTTAATTGACTACTATATCTCTTAGCTCTTTGATCAACTTTACGAGATACTTTTACTAACCAAGCTTTCTTCTTATAGGTTTTCCGTTTAAATCCCCCCCAGCCTTCGTGATAATTTAAATATTGATTATAAGCATCCCACTTAGAGATCTGATTAACTTTTTGGGTTTTATAAATAAACCATCCCATAAAATCAATCGCATCATCAAAATCATCACGATCTGCCCCTGAGTTACCGGATTCACGAATATAGTCATCCCAAGTCATGGTTTTAGCTTGTGAGTAGCCGTAAGCAGTGCTCACCCTTCCCCATGGAATAAAGCCAAGCAAATAATCACGAGGTGGTAAAGCATCTCCTTTAAAAGAGCTTTCTTGATACATCATGCTCATGGGCACATGAATAGGCACACCCCAACGTTCCTGAGCATCTTTTGCAGCAAAGTACCAATCTCGGTGCTCTCTAAATATTTCGCATAAGTTTTCAGGATTTTTAGGAGGAGAAGTTGCACAGCTTGAAACCACTAAAATTAAAAACAGTGCACTAAAAAAAGATTTTACTTTAAACATAACAAGGCAATAACTAAATTCTGATTATTAATATGAATAACTATGATGCCAGAAAGTCATCACTTTGGGCACTGATAACCACTAAAAAGAAATTATTAACATTTAGCTTTATAGGTAATAATACCAATCGGACTAATTTATTGATCACTTAGCGAGAATTAAAAGGCTTAGAGGCACAGGTTCATAGTTCCAGACTGAACCTAAGTACCTACATCCATGTAGGCAAGGCATTGATTGAA
>MAAC01009751.1_pt1 | contig 57290 bp, 46 predicted proteins | sample 1115981 | NCBI WGS metagenome assembly MAAC01 (sample SAMN04961126, study PRJNA320927) | seawater metagenome | isolation source: sample BD02T64 sea water enriched with oil for 64 days | place: USA:Gulf of Mexico | collected 2013-07-27 | reverse complement strand
TTTCCGTTCCAAAAAATTGCAGATCCGCCAAGGCCTTGAGGGCCTTGATTTGCTCGCGGATTTTCTGGCCCAGTTTCAGGCCCGCACGCCGGACAAAATTCTCAGCTTCAATCTGCATCACAACCTGGCCCGTGCGGTGCGGGTTTTGCCCGCCGCAAAGATGATCCATATGCTGCGTGATCCGCGCGATGTGGCGCGCTCTTCGGTGCCGATGGGATGGGCGGCGCGGCCCTATTACGGGATCGATCATTGGATCGCGACAGAGACAAGTTGGCAGCAGGCCGAGACACTGGCCGATCCGGCGCGGGTGCATACCCTGCGCTACGAGACCCTGTTTCGCGATATGGACCGCGAATTGAAAGCTGTCTGCGGCTTTATTGGCGTGGAGTATAATCCGGCAATGTTGACCTATCACGAGCGCAGCAGCTACGCGCCGCCCGATCCCAAATTGGTCGAGCAATGGCGTCATAAATGCTCTGATTACGATATCGCCTTGGTCGAGGGTAAAGCGGGCGATTTGATGCGCGCGTGCGGCTATGCGCCGACGGGAGCGGGCCATGTGCCGCGCGGGGTTGAGGCGCTGAAATTGAAGGTCGAGCAAAAGCTTTACCTGTGGCGCTTCGGGATGAAACGCTATGGCCGCACATTGTTTTGGGGCGAAAAGCTCAGCCGTCTGTTCAAGCTGCGCGGGGCAAACACGCGGATCCGGCTGCGGATGAACGACATCCATCAGGCGCAATTGAAATAGGCGCATGACCTTGGCGCGGGCCGAAACCTTGGCGGATTCCGGCCCAAAGCGCCCTTAGCTACGGTTATAAATATCCTCGTAGCGCTCGATATCATCCTCGCCAAAATAGCTGCCGGTTTGCACCTCGATCAAATACATCGGCACCTTGCCGGGATTGGCCATGCGGTGTTTGGTGCCAAGCGGAATGTAGACGGATTGGTTTTCCGACACCAATTTGACCTCTTCGCCAATGGTCACTTCGGCGGTGCCCGCGACGACGATCCAATGTTCCGAGCGGTGCACATGCGATTGCAGCGATAGAATACCGCCCGGTTTCACCATGATGCGTTTGACTTGAAACCGCGTGTCGAGGCACAGCGTTTCATACCAGCCCCACGGGCGGTGATAGCGCGGGTATTCATCGGCCTGTTTGACGCCCTTTTTGCGCAGAGCATCGACGGCTTTTTTCACATCCTGCAAGCGGTCCTTGGAGGCGATCAAAACCGCATCACGGGTGGCCACGGCGACAATGCCCTCAAGGCCGACACCCACCATATGGATATTGGCCTCTTCCGAGCGCAGGTAGCTGTCGGTGCTGTCGATCACCGTGACGGCGCCATGGGTGGTCACGTCTTTGCCGGGATCACAAAGCGCATCCCAGCTGCCCAAATCATTCCAACCGCACTCCATCGGCACGGCGGCCACGTCTTGGGCCTTTTCCATCACCGCATAATCGAAAGAGATCGCGCGGGCCTCGTTCCACGGGGCAGGGTCCAAACGGAAAAAGCCCAAATCATCGCTGCCGCCTGTGATTGCGGCGCGGCAGGGCGCGATCAAATCGGGCGCGTGCAATTCGAAGGCGGCGATCAAATCCGACACAGTCGCCAAGAACAGACCCGCATTCCACAAATGCCGCCCCGACGCGAGGAACGTTTCGGCGGTGGTCAGGTCGGGTTTTTCACGAAAACTCTCAAGAGGCCGCGGGCCTTCGCCGCCTGCTTCGGACAATTCCAAATACCCATAGCCGGTTTCGGGCCGTGTCGGTGGAATACCAAAGGTGACCAATGTGCCGCCGCGGGCGGCCTTTGCGCCTTTGGCAACGGCATCCAAAAAGGCGGGCACATCGGTGATGACGTGGTCCGACGGCGCGATCAAAATCTGTGCATCGGGGGTGTCTTCGCACAGGAGGGCGGCGGTCAAAACGGCGGCGGCGGTGTCGCGCGGGCTGGGTTCGATCACCACGCGCGCATCCATCAATCCGGTTGCGGCGGCTTGGTCCGTGGCGATGAAACGAAATTCGTCGCCGGTCAAAACCAGGGGCGCGGCAAAGCCTTCGGCGGAAAAGCGGCGCAGGGTGGATTGAAACAGGCTCTCATCCGAGACCAGTGGCAAGAATTGCTTGGGGTAAGATTTGCGCGACAGCGGCCACAGGCGGGTGCCCGAGCCGCCACAAAGAATGGCGGGAATGATCATTTAATAGGTCCTGCGTGTCAAAAACGTCTGGGGCAGTGCTCTTTGAACAAAAAGGTTTTTACGTGGCGAGTAAAGCGGTTCTATCTCTGAATATGGACTGTCCCGCCGCCGTGCCGTAAGTGCAGGGTTTTTGCCACAGCCGCCCCGTGGTATCGCAAACCCACCGGCTCGAGCGGTTTTGTTTTAGATTTGAAACCACTAGACTCTTTTGCCACGGGCCCTTTGATACGGGTTTTTTACACGCCCCTTTTAGACGGGCTTTTGACGCAGACTATCGGAAAAATGACCCCCATGCAGGCGACTGCCTCTCAAGACCCCGCCGCCCCGGCCAACACGCTCTTTATGGGGATCGAGTTCACGGTCGATACACCCGCCGATTGGCGCGCGCGGATTTTGTCTTTCGGGCGCGGCGCGTTTGCCTATGTGGTCACGCCAAATGTGGACCATGTGGTGCAGCTCAATAAACACCCTGAATTGCGCGGCATTTATACCGGCGCCGATTGGTTGATGTGCGACAGCCGGATTTTGAACCGTCTGGCACGGATGAGCGGTTTGGATTTGCGGCCCTATCCGGGATCGGATCTGACCCGTGATCTTTTGGAAGACGCGGGCGCGCGCGGCAAAGAGATTGCGGTGATCGGCCCCGATGATGCGGCCTTTGCTGATCTGGCCGCGCTTTATCCCGATCTGGCGCTCACCCATATTGCCGCGCCGATGATGACACGTGGCAGCGCCGAATGGCAGGCAACCTTAGAGGCCGCCGAGGCCGCCCGTTTCGATATTTTGCTGATCTGCATTTCCTTTCCAAAGCAAGAATATTTTGCCGCCGATCTCAAAACGCGCGGGACGGCGCGCGGCATTGCGTTGTGTGTCGGGGCCAGCGTTGATTTTCTCACCGGACGCCAAAACCGCGCGCCGCGGTTCATGCGCGACAACGGGCTTGAATGGTTGCACCGTTTGGGCAGCAACCCGCGCCGGATGTTTCGCCGTTACGTGATCGACGGGCCGCGCATTTTCCGGCTCTATCTGAAGCAAAAACCATGAGCGGAGCGGGGATGATGCCACAGCGGATCGACCTGTCAGACCATCCGGTGCACAGCGCCCCGCCCGTCGGCGCGCCGTATGTTTTGGGCCGCTGGCACAAGGATCGCGTTTCGCTCAAGGGCTATCTGCGCGAGGCGCAAATTTTCGCCAAGAGCCGCGGCAAGACCCATGACCCCAAACGCTTCATCATTCTCGGGCGGCCCCGGTCCGGCACCACGCTTTTGGTGCAACTGCTCAATCAGGTGGCAGGTATCGATTGCCGCGGCGAAGAGTTGCATTACGCGATGTGCGACCCTTCCGGATTTTTGCACAACATGGCCCGCAGCCGCAACGCCGATGTCGCCGTTTACGGCACCAAGATCATCACCTATCAGATGTTCGAAGTGCAGCGGTTGCGCGACCATCACGCCTTTTTGGCCCGTCTCGCCGACAGCGGTTTTCGCTTCATCCATATGCGCCGCAATACCTTTGATCAGTGTCTATCACTGAGTGTCGCGCAGCAGACCCAGACCTATCATTTGCAAAAGGGCAGCGCCGCAGAGACCCTCGATATTGCGGTTGAACCTGCGATCATGGAGGCGCAATTGCGCTGGAATTTGGCGATGCTCGACTATGAGGACCAGCTTCTTGCGCCTTTCGCGCCGCTGACCTTGAATTATAGCACCGCCTTCTCGCGCCCCGAACTGCATCAACCCAGCATCGATCGCATTTGCGATTGGCTCGGGCATGCGCGCGCTCCGGTCAAGGCGGCGCTCAAACGCACCTCGGCGCGCACCAATGTCACCAACCGCGCCGCATTAGAGACGCTTGCGCAAGATTTGGGCATGGGGAGCGCGCTGCATGACGGATAGATCCCTTGCCGTGATCATCCCCGCCAATAATGAAGCGGGCTATATCACGCCCTGCCTTGAGGCGCTCTTGGCGCAGATCACCTGCCCGCCGATGGTTGTGGTGGTGTCCGCCAATGCCTGCACCGATGGCACGGTGACCGAGACGCAGGCACAGACCGCGCGTTTTGCCGCCCTCGGCCATACTCTTATATGTATCGACAGCCCTGAGGGCGGAAAAACCGCCGCGTTGGACCGCGCCGAGGCGGCGCTTGTGGAGATGGGGCAGGGCGCCGCGCCGCGCGTCTATCTGGATGCCGATGTGATTTGCGACACAGATTTGTTGGGACAAGTGGCACGGGCCTTGGCCGCCGATGCGCCGCTTTATGCAACCGGCACGCTGTGTGTTGCGCCCGCGCAAAGCCGTTTTACCCGTCTTTATGCGCGTTTCTGGCAAAGCCTGCCCTTTGTCAAAGGCGGTGCGGTGGGGGCGGGGTTCTTTGCGGTGAATGCATCCGGCCGCGCCCGTTGGGGCGGTTTTCCACGCATCATCTCGGATGATACATTCGTGCGGTTGAACTTCGCGCCCCATGAGCGCATCGAAGTGCCCGCGCGGTATCACTGGCCGATGATCGAAGGTTTTGCCGCGCTGACGCGCGTGCGGCGGCGCCAGGACGCGGGCGTTGCCGAATTGGCCGCGCTCTATCCCGAATTGATGGGGAATGAGGCCAAAGCGCCTCTGACCCGCGCGCATCTGCTGCGCCTTGCCGCGCGTATGCCTTTTGGCTTTGCGGCCTATATGGCGGTGCATCTGGCGGTGCGGCTCAAACCGGCAGGCAAGGATTGGAGCCGTGGCCGATGATGTGCCTGACACCTCGCACCCTAAGGATGTGCCTATGACCCTGACCGACCCGCTTTTCACCCAAACCCGCATCAGCACGCCGCAAACCGACAATGCGCCGGTGATTGTGGTGGGCATGCCGCGCTCTGGTTCGTCCTTCTTGAGCCATGTCTTGTCGCAGATCGGCGATTGGTACGTGTTTGACGATCTTTATATCCAAGACAAAGCCTATGAGATTGGCCTGTCTGATCATCAAACCCCGAGCGCCGAACAGTTGGAGACATTGCTGCACTTCATGGGGTGGCAAATCCGCGCGCGGTTGCGCCACACCACCTATGCCATCCCGAAGATGCGCGAAGACGAGGTGGATGCAATGAACGATGCGCTGCGCGCCTGCTTCTCAGGGCAAGACTACACTTGGCTTGAATTGCAAAAAGAATGGATGATGCGGCTCGCCGCGCGGTCAGGGTCGGCGCAATGGGGTTATAAAATGCCCAAAGCCTTTCGCAACCTGCCCGCTTTGCGCGCGGCCTATCCAGAAGCCCGTATCGTCTATTTGCTGCGCCAACCCCATGAGGTGCTGCGCTCGTATAAATTCATCCCCGAAACCTCCGAAGATGGGCATCCGGGGCGGTACCATCCGCTGTTCTATGCGCTCTATTGGCGCGTGGCGGCCAAAAGCTATCGCACCGAAGCGGCGAGAGGGGCAGGCGACGTGACATTGGTGCGGTTCCACGACCTGACCCGCGACAGCCAAGAGACGGCCAAAGGATTGGCGGCGTTTTTGGGTGAGGATCTGGACCGCGAGATCACCAAACCCGAGCGGCCCAATTCATCCTTCTCCGATCAGGGGCCCAAACAGGACCTGACGGGATTGGAATACTGGCTGATCAGCCGGCTTTGCGGTGCGCAGATCGACGCGCTGGGGTTCGAACAGCGCCGCAAACCGATGCGGGTTGGGGATTTTGCCGATGTCCTGCGCGTCACGGGGCGGTTCATCATGTTCAAAATCCGAAACCGGAAGAAAATTTAGGGCGGCGCATGAAAATCACCTTTATCCTGCCCTATGCGGGCTTGTCGGGCGGTATTCGTGTGGCGGCGGTTTATGCCTGTATGTTGGCGGAGCGTGGCCATGAGGTGCGGGTGATCTCGCGCCCGCCGCGCAAAGCACCGATCGGGCGCCGGATCAAAGACGCCCTTCGCGGGCGCAGACAAAAGACATTGCCCGCCACGCCGCTTTTGCAGCCCTTGGGCGCACATCATAAAGTATTGGAGCGCTTTCGTCCCGTGACGGCGGCGGATGTGGAGGACGGCGATGTGGTGATTGCCACATGGTGGGACACTGCCGAAGCGGTTGCGGCCCTGCCCGCATCAAAGGGACGCAAATATTATCTTCTGCAAGATTACGAGAATTTCGCCCATCTGCCGCAAAATCGCGTCGCGCAGAGCTATGATTTGGGGCTCAACATGCTGGCGGTCTCTGAGTACATCCAAGACGAGATACAGCGTCGTCACGGCGTAAATTCCGTTCGCTTGCTGCTCAACGGGGTGGATACGGCGCAATTCACCGCCCCAGAGCGGGACAAGGCCGCCTCATTGACGGTAGGGTTTCTCTATCAGCATGCGCCGCGCAAGAACCTTGGCTTGGCGCTGGAGGTGCTGACCCAAGCGCGCCGCGTGATCCCCGATCTGCGGGTGATTGCCTTTGGTCGCCATCCGTTGAAACCGGATATGCCGCAAGTCGACGGCATGGAATACGAGATCGCGCCGCCGCAAGACCGGATCCCGCAGATTTACGCCAACTGTGACGCGTGGCTCTTTACCAGCAGCCATGAAGGCTTCGGATTGCCGATCCTTGAGGCCATGGCCTGCCGCACGCCGGTCTTGGCCACGCCGGCCGGAGCCGCGCCGCAAATCATCCGTGAGGGCGAGAACGGGCATCTGTTGCCCTTCGAGGCTGGGGCGTTTGTCGAGAAGCTGGCACAGATGCACGCCATGTCAGCGCCACAATGGCGACAGATGTCCCAATCAGCCTACGAAACTGCGCAAGCGTGGAATTGGCCGCGGGCCTGTGATCGCTTGGAACATATTTTGATTACTGACCAGACCTAGGGGAACGGTTATCGGCTTGTTGCCGCAGGCATTTTGGCGAATTTCGGCCATATTTTGCGCATTGGGAAACGGGAGGTTTCAGAATGCACTATTGTTGGAGCATTAGGCCTTGCTTTGAGTATATTTGGACAGAATAAGCATGTTTTCGCCTCATATAGGGCCTATGAATTCCGCATTTTTAAAGGATTTTGATCCGTGACGAACAACCGATTTTTTGTGCAGGGCCCGAAGCCACAGATCGCGAAAATGCTTCGCTTTACTTGGCTCCTCGTTTTTTCCTGCATCATGGAGATGCCAATTATGACGACGCAAGCCACCGCTGCCACTGGCAACGACAATCCAACTCTTGCCTATAATCTCGTAGGGATTTCCAGCTGGAACAGCGCGGAACCTTTCTTGGACCTTATGAAGACCATGCGCAATTGGAATGGTGGCGAGACGGACGATTGGAGCGCGTCCATCAGCCACGCCGATTTGGCAGAGAGCGCTGCGTTCGACGACGACGGTTGGCCGACCGAAATCCCCGAGGGACTCTATGTTCAGACCGTGTTTTCTTGGAGCCCCAGCAGTAATGACGATCCACTTCTCGCCGAACAACGCACCGGCACCTATGTGCTCGACTATGAAGGCACTGGCACCGTTGAGTTGACCGGCAATGCGACGATCTTGTCTCAAGAAGATGGTAAGATCATTTTCCGCAATGACACCGGCGGCACCTTCTCGGTCAAGATCATAGAGACAGACCCGGAAGGCACGGGGGATTATATCCGCGACATTTCTGTTGTCCCGCAAGAATATTACGACATCTACGAGGCCGGTGCGACATTCAATCCGCAGTGGATCAATATCATAGATGATGCCCGCGAGATCCGCTTCATGAATTGGATGGAGACCAACAATTCCGATGTGGTGACATGGGATGATATGCCGACAGCCGATGATCGGGGCTTCTCCAACATGGCGTCCATCGAAGACATGGTCGCTTTGGCCAACCAAATTGGCGCCGATCCGTGGTTCAACATGCCGCATCTGGCCGATAATGATTACATCCGCCAATTTGCCACTTATGTGCGTGACAACCTTGACCCGGAATTGACGATCAAGCTCGAATATTCCAACGAAGTTTGGAACCCCGCCTTTCAACAATTCCACTGGCTTAAAGACCAGAGCATCGAAGAATGGGGCCAAGGCGCCAGCCTCGAGTATTACACCAAAATGGCGGTGAATATGACTCAGATCTGGGCCGAGGTCTTTGGCGACGAAGCCGAAGAACGGATCGTCAATGTTTTGGCTCCGCGCGGCAATGATTGGAATATTGAGCGGGCCTTGACCGCGCCGACATGGGCTGAAAACGAGCCTGATGCCTGGGTTGATCCGACCACCGTTTTTGATGCGATTGCTGTGGCCGACTATTTTGGTGGGCAGACTGTCCGCGATGCGGATATGCGCAACGAACTTTTGCAGATGATCGAAGATCCGACCGTTGACGCGACCGAATGGCTTCACGACAAGATGCTGGACCCTGATTACGAAGGATCCATCGCATCCAATGCGATCCAGTGGCAAGAACAAAAAGCTCTGATCTCCAGCTATGGAATGGACATGATCGCCTATGAAGGCGGCCAGCACGTACACCACAGTTTCTCCGTACGCGATTTGACGGCCGAGCAGTCTGCGGCCTTGACCGAATTCATGACCGATTTTGTACGTAGTGATGCGATGGGCGATCTGTACCAACATCTTTGGGATGCATGGTCGGCAGCCTCTGATGGCCCGATGATGATCCTCACTGAGGCTGGTATTGCCAACAAATGGGGCTCTTGGGGCACTTATGCCAGCTTGCTGGACGAAAACCCGCGCGCCGAACTTCTCGAAGAGATGAACGCCGTGACCGAAGCATGGTGGGACGGCGCCGAAGCGGGAGAGCATTATCAACAAGGCATCGTGGTACAAGGCACCGCCGAGAGCGAATTGATCGTTGGCACGGCGCAAGAGGATTACCTCACCGGCGGCGGCGGCGATGACGTCTTTGTCGCGGGTGCGGGGGACGACGGCATGAATGGCGGCGACGGGTTTGACACCGTGCGTCTTGCCGGGTCGCAGGGGGATTATTCCCTTTCACATCAAGGCGACGGCTATTTGCTCGAAGGGATTGAGGGATCGGATTACCTCTTCAGTATCGAAGCCTTGGAATTCGAAGAGGGTGGCATTTGGGAAGTCGAAAACGGCACCTTTGGTGCAGTGGATGTCCAAGAAGAGACCACCAATGTCACAGGCGGGTCGGGCCGCGACACGGCCTCGTTGATGCCAATGCGCGACAAGCCCGTTGATGTTCTGGCTCAGGAATTGATTGATGCATCGGACGCAGAGTCCGGTGTGCATGTCGCCAAAATCAACCCCTACTCCAATTTGGGGCAGGGGCTGGGCGATGAAGTCGGCAATACGTATTTTGTGGCCGCCAGAGATGCGACCATCGAAGTGAATGGCGAAGACATCGGCATTTCCTACTGGTCCGTCAATATGGACCGTACAGATCGCAATGGCGACACAATCACGGGCGATGCACAGCAGACTGCAGAGCTTTTGGGTGATCTGGTGCAAGGCGCGACGACCATCTACGGCTCCGAATACGATGATGCCATTTATGTGGCCGATCTGGGAGGCCGCGTCTATGCGGGCGGCGGAAATGACAAACTCAACGGCGGTGTCGGCTCTGACATTCTATCGGGCGATGATGGCAACGATTATATTGTTGGCGGCGCGGGAGATGACATATTGATTGGCGGTCTGGGCAACGATACCTTCACCGTCGGTGACGGCAACGATGTGATCCTCGACTTCACCGCAGGTGACCGCCTCCGCTTTGGCAATTTCTTTGGCGGCGAAGAGAATGTTGCCGATTATGCGGTCGCCACAGATTCAGGGCTCGAATTTAGCAACGGTGATGACAGCTTCATGCTCGTGGGCTTGGGGACGGCCGATCTGGATTGGGTTTTCTAATCCGCCGCGACAGATCACTGCGTGGGCCGGCCTTACTCACGCCCATATCATTTGGCTCTATGCCTTGGTGCGCTTGCCCATTCTCTATATCTTGACGGAGCGCACCATAGCGCCCCCATAGGGCGCCAGTGATCAACCATAAAGGTGGCACCAGAGAAGAGTTTGGGAGTAAGTCGATCAATCCTGCGGTCAGAACAAGCACAAGACCGATGTCATAACTGTTAGGGTTCAGTTGTGTGCGGCGCAGCATTAAGCGGATCGGGATCAGGCATAGCAAACCGAACACGCATAAGTAGCCAATCCAACCATGGTTGCCGAAGAAAATAATCCAAGTGCCGTCGGTGACAGAGAGGTCTTCTCCGGTCTCGGTGTCATAGACCCGTGCTCGTCCCCATGCCCCCCAACCTGCTATTGGCTTTTGCGCCGCGCGGTCCAGCAATACGTCCTCCTGCTCAAATCGGAAGTTCAAGGACTGGGCGCGCTCGGGGCTCACTTTTGCCGCCCACTCCACCAAAGTGGCGGTTGGCACAGCGTCGATCGTCCGCGCCATGGGATAAAACAACACCACGGCGCTGATGGTCGCAGCGAAGAGCAACTTCATTCTTTGCGGCATCAAAAACACCGCACCGAGCATCAAAATGGTGATGCCTGTCGCGCCAAGGTTCTTTGACACCAAAAGAGTTAATAACAAGAACCCCGTCGCCAGCCCCCAGAGCATCCGCGCCCGTGATGTTTCCTCCAGCCGCATGAGCGAGGCTGCGGCCAGAACTGCAAAGCTCAGGTAAATTCCAACACGCAACCCATGGGTCAAAAACACGATGGGGCGAAAACCACCAGCGCGCAGGTGCTGACGCCAGCCATGTGGAAAAAATCCGTAAATCCATGTGTTGAGCTGCGGGGCCATCCGGACTTCGAAGAGCACAAGGCAGGCATAGACAACGCCGGTCAACGCGAGCATCCGCAAAAGCGTTCGGCTCGCCTCGGGGCGGCGTAAGTACCGCCAACCAATCCAAAACGGCAACAGCATGATGACAAAATTCAACATCATCGATGGCATGTCATAGGGCCGGATCGCAGGCAGCCGCAAAGGCCCATACGTCAATCCGCTACGGTTGGTTAGAAAGGTAATGATGGTACTGAACAGTAATATCCCAATGACCAGATAGACGAGCCTGTCGCTGGTGGCTTTTGTCACCGGCATCGAGCTTGGGGGTGTAACTGAGCGCGCGCTGGGGGTGGCCTTGCGATGCGTGGTTTGTGCACTGCGTTGTTGGGTAGCCGCACGTGAGGGCGCGGCACGGCGGCCCAAAGTCGTTTTGTTTTCTTCCGTTTCAGCCCCGACGCTCACAACCGGCGCGCCGCGCCGTATGGCCAAACGGCGTTCGGTTTTCATCTTGAGCGCGGCAAAAATCAGCGCACAGATCGCGGGCATGCTTTTTTTGTCGATCGTGGGCAGAACGGGCAGGTTCACGCCGGTTTTTTCGGGTAAAAATAGATAGCCGATCAGGACCGTGAGAACCGCCGCCTGCATCAAAGTGAAACGGCGGAACAGAAAGGCCGCGACCAACGGGAACCCGAAGAGGGCAATATATGCAATGGCATTAGGCATCAGGGGCTTATGAGTGACACTATTGGGTTTTATTAAAAGATACGCGTATCCCTCTCATAGCATTCCCAAACCGGATATGCGAAACTAAAGCCACTTTTTTCGCCAAAGATATGCGTATTGCCCGCGCCGCCTGCTGTGACAGAATAGATAGATCAAAGCTGACCATGACCGAGGTTGAATCCCCCCCCGCCGCGCCGCTGGATCTGGTGGTGTCGATTATCAATTTCCGCACCGCCCAAATGACCATCGATTGCGTGCAATCGGTGCTGGATGATATCGGCGATCTACGCGCCCATGTGGTGATTGTCGAAAACGGATCGGGCGATGGCTCTGATGTGGTTTTGACCGATTGGCTGACCGCCGCGCGCGCCGAAAATCCCGACATCCCCGTCAGCCTGGTTGTCTCGGCCGAGAACACCGGATTTTCCGGCGGGCATAATCAAGGCATACGCGCGATGAAAGCGCGGTTCTATTTCGTGCTCAATTCCGACGCTGTGGTACACAAGGGGTGCCTTGCTGCGCTTTTGGCCGATGCCGAGGCCCATCCCGAAACGGGTCTGTTTGCCGCCCGTCTCGAATATGACGATGGCACGCGGCAGATCAGTTGTTTTCGCTTCCCCACCCCCGGCTCTGAAATGATCCGCGGGGCGCAAAGCGGGCCGGTGACACGGCTACTCAAACGCTATGATATTCCGCTCGATATGCCCCCTGCGCAGGAACAAATCGAATGGGCCAGCTTTGCCGCGATCATGCTGCGCGGCGAGATGATCGACGCGATCGGCTTGATGGACGAAGGCTATTTTCTCTATTTTGAGGACACCGAATATTGTCTGCGCGCGCGCCGCGCCGGATGGGGCACCCGTTACGTTGACGGCGCCCGTGCGATCCATTTTCGCGGTGGCAGCGCCCCTGTTAAATCCTTGGCCAAAGCGCGCAAACGCCTGCCCGCTTATTACTATGCCTCGCGCACGCGGCTGATGTACCAATCCCATGGGCGCATTGGTCTCTTGGCTGCCAATCTCGCATGGTATCTGGGCACGGGGCTGACCTATGCGCGGCTCTTGCTGACCCGCAAGGTCAACACGTTGCCCGTTGAGAGCGAAATGCGCGATATCTGGACCAACTTCATGCGCCCCCTTGGCGACAGGCGGGCCCCGAAATGAGCAAAGCCAACCCTGATTTCATCCTGATCGGTGCGATGAAATGCGGCACGACGACCTTGGCGGCGCAGCTTGGCGCACAAAGCGGTATCTTCATCACCACACCAAAAGAGCCGAATTTCTTTTCCGACGATGCCGTTTATGCGCGCGGTGCGGATTGGTATGGTGCGCTTTATAAGGACGCGCGCGCCGGTGATTTGACCGGCGAGGCCAGCACGCATTACACCAAATTGCCCACCCACCCAGAGACGATTGCGCGTTTGCAATCTGCGGGGATTACGCCGCGATTGATCTATATGATCCGCGACCCTTTGGACCGGCTGATCTCTCACTACATCCACGAATGGACGCAAGGCGTGATCGCTTGCCCGCTGGAGGAGGCACTCGAAAAGCACCCGGAGCTATGCGCTTATAGCCGTTATGGCGAACAGATCGCACCGTGGTGCGATGCCTTTGGTGCGCAAAATATCCTTGTGATGACAATGGAAGAAATGAAGCGCGATCCGCAAAGCGTTTTGGACAAAGCCGCCGCGCATTTGGGACAGGCGGGGCTGACATGGCGCGATGATTTGCAGCAGATGAATGTCTCGGCGGAACGCATCCGCCGCTTGCCGCTGCACGGGGTGATTTTCGACAATCCGGTGGCCACATGGCTGCGCCGCGCGCTGGTCCCGCAATCGGTGCGCGACCGTCTCAAAGCAGGACGGCAAATGCAGGAGCGTCCAAAGTTGAACCCCGAGGACCGCGCCCGCCTGACCGCCAGTTTTCGCGCCGATCAATCCCGCCTCAAGGCGCTGTTCCCAGACAATGACAGCCTTGATATGGCCTATGAAAAATGCGCGCCCTAAGCGCACCGGACGGAGCCGATACCCGATATGAGCACTGCCCCTGTTTGCGATTTCTTTATCATCGGTGCGGCTAAGGCTGGCACCACCAGCTTGCATGCGCGGTTGCAGGCGCATCCGGACCTGTTCCTGACCGAGCCAAAAGAGCCGGAGTTTTTCGCCCGCGATGATCGTTATGAGGCGGGTATCGACAGCTATGCCGCCCTATTTGCCGCCGCAAAACCGGGCCAATTGCGCGGCGACGCTTCGACGCTCTACAGCCTTGCGCCGCTGTTTCCCAAAACGGCCGAGCGTATCAAGACCCACTGCCCCGAGGCCAAATTCATCTACATGCTGCGCGAGCCGGTGAAGCGCTGCTATTCCTACTACGGGCAACTGGTCAAAAACCGCCAGAACGCCACCCAGGATTTCGAAGTCCGCCGCAGCTTCGAGGACTTCCTTTATGGGGAGCGCGCGAAGCTATGCCCGCGCGATGATTTCTTTGCGCCTTTTGATACCCACTTCCCCGATGTGCCCGAGGTCCTTACTGCAGGCAGCCACTATTGCGTGCAAATCGACGCCTACTTCGCGCATTTTGCGCCGGAAAAATTCCTGTTTCTGACCTTTGAAGATTTCATCAAAGACCAAGACGCAGCCACGGCCAAAGTCCTTGAATTTCTTGGGGTGGATCGCGCCAAGATGCCGCGCCAGGATGCAACATCGGTGAACCGCGCGGTCGATCACAACCGCACCGTTGCACAATCTCAGCAAGTACGCGGCCTGATGCGCCGGCTTGGGCCGGTGGCCGCGCTGCGTCATCTGGTGCCGAACGGATTGCGGCAAAAGCTGCGGGCGCGGGCCTTGGCGCGGATGCCGCAAGGCACCGCCAAAACCCATGTGCCGCAGCCGATGCGCCCCCAGACTGCCGCGAAATTGGCGGAGGAATTCTACGCCGATTTTGACCGGCTCGAAACCTTGACCGGGTTGGATCTCAAAACCGCATGGGGCAGAGGCGCCAATGGATAATACCGTATACATCGCCGCCATTGCCATTGGCCGTAACGAGGGAAAACGCTTGCGTACCTGCCTTGTTTCCTTGGGACAAGCCGCGCGGGTGATCTATGTGGACAGCGGATCAACCGATGGATCGCCCGCCTTGGCGCGCGAGCTTGGCGCCGAAGTTGTGGATCTCGACATGAGCCAACCGTTCACCGCAGCCCGTGCTCGCAACACCGGATTGGAGGCCCTGCGCGCCGCCGGCACACGGCCCGAGTTTGTGATTTTCATCGACGGGGATTGTGAGTTGCAGCCGGGGTTTGTGGCAGAGGCTTTGGCCAAGATGCAAGCCGAACCGCGCGCGGCCGTGGTCTGCGGGCGCCGCCGTGAGCGCCATCCCGATGCCTCGGTCTATAACGCGCAATGCGACCGCGAATGGGACACGCCCGTGGGCGAGGCGCTTGCTTGCGGCGGTGATGCCTTGATGCGGATGGCCGCGCTCGATGAGGTCGGCGGATATGATCCCGGCCTGATCGCAGGCGAAGAGCCGGAGATGTGCGTGCGGCTGCGCGCGCGCGGTTGGAGCATTTGGCGCATTGACGCCGAGATGACGTTGCATGATGCGGCCATGACCACCTTCGGGCAATTTTGGAAACGCACGCGGCGGGCAGGCCATGCCTTTGCCGAGGGGGCCTATATGCACGGGGCCGCGCCTGAATATCATTTCGTGGCCGAAACCAAACGCGCGGCGGCATGGGGGTTGGCCTTGCCGGTGGTGATTATCTTGCTGCTTTTGACGGCGCCGGCGTTGGGGATCTTGGCCCTGTTGCTTTATCCTGTGCAGATCGCCCGTTTGGCGCGCCGTGCCGGCGGAGATCGCACCGCATGGCAGAACGCCGCGCTGCTGACGGTGGGCAAACTGGCCGAGGGCCAAGGCGTCGCCGAGTTCCACCTGCGCCGCCTTTTGGGCCGCCGCGCGGGCCTGATCGAATATAAGTGAGATCGTCATGAGCGCGCCTAAACCGCCAAAATCGCTTGGTCGCCGCGCCGCCACAGCAGGCGGCTGGAACCTGATCTGGGTGGTGGGAGAGAACGCGCTGCGGCTCGGGTCGAACCTGATCATGACGCGCATTTTGCTGCCCGAAGCCTTTGCTATGATGATGATCGCAATGACGGTTTTGACGGCGTTGAACCTGCTCACGGACATTGGCATCATTCGCTCGATTACCCGCGACGAGGACGGCGCCAGCGATCATTTTCTGCGCGTGGCCTGGGCGGTGAAGGTGCGGCGCGGTGCGGTCATCTCCGGATTGGTTTTGCTTTGCGCGGTCTTGGTTTTTGTCCTGGCGCCCCATTTGGCTAAAGAGGGCACGGTGTACGCCGATCCACGATTGCCGGGATTGCTGGCGTTGACCGCTTTGGCGCCGCTGTTTTTGGGGCTGGAATCCACCGCCAAGGAATTGGCGAACCGCACGATGGAATTTCGCCGTTTTGTCGGATTGATGCTGGGCGCGCGGGTCTTGTCGATCGGGGCGATGATCGGATTTGCGATGCTTTCCCCGACGGTTTGGGCTTTGATGCTGGGCGCGCTGACCTTGAATCTGCTGCAATGCGCCGGATCGCATCTTGTGCTCAAGGGGCCGAAAATGCGCTTTGTGCGCGACGCCGAGATTGAAGAGCGTCTGTGGAGCTTCGGCAAATTCATCATGGGCTCCTCGGCGTTCAACTTGCTGGGCAATTACACAGCACGGTTTTTTCTCGGCGCGATGATGCCCGCCGCAGCCTTTGGGTATTTCGCGGTTGCGATGATCTGGATCGATGCAGGCCGCATGGTGATCCAGCGGGTCGGCGGTTTTGTCGGCCAAGCCACCTTGGCAGAGGTCCAACGCAAAACCCCCGCGCGCGTGCCGCAGGTGTTTCAGCGTCTGCAACTGGCGATCGACGGGATTTGTATCCTGGCTTTTGCCGCCTGTGTGACGGTTGGACCCTATGTGTTGGGCCTGCTCTATCCCGAGCGGTTTGCACCGGTGGGCGACTATATTGGCATTTTGGGTCTGCAATTTTTGGCCATGCGCTTCGCACCCTTTGGCGCACTGTTGACCAATGCGGGCGATAGCCGTGCCATCATGATCAACAGCGCCCTACGCGCGGTCGGCGCGATGGTGATGGTGCCCGCCGGGTTTTCGATGTTCGGAATCAAAGGCGCGTTGATCGGGGCCGCCTTGGTGCCCATCGCCGGTGCGCCCTATTTCGTGATCAAGGCCCGCCGCCTGATCACCCGCGGCTCGTTCCTGCTCGGCTGGGTCTGGATCGTGGCGGTTTTGACCATTGCGCTTTTGTTCACCCAAATCATGGATGTGCAAGCGCCGGTTTAGCCTGCGTTAAATCTCGTAGTCAAAGGCCGCGCAAACCTCGGCAGGAACTTGCAGGCGCAGGGTTGCCAGGTGCTCGGAAATTTCGGCGCGCCAAGCCTCATTGCCATAATAGTCCTGATAATAGCTTAGGTCCTTGGCGTTGGTTTTGGTGGATTTCTGGATCACCTGAACCTCGGCGGCAGGGTCTTGCAACAGTGGACGCAGCCGTTCGAACACCCCAGCCTGATCCAAGATGATGTCTTCGAATTTCACCACTTGATAGGGCAGGCCAGCCGCCTTCAACTGTTGGATCAGCACCTGATAGGACGCCAGTTTTTCGGCATAAAGTGCGGCGGGTTTGAGGCTTTTCTGATCAAGGTTTTCTCGCCCTGCGGTTTTCCATTCATAGTCCAGAAAAGCGCCAAAAGAGGCAGGCCGCGCCGCAAGGTTTTCATAGGGATTTTTGTAGAGAGACAAGAGCCATGATGCGGGATGGCGCACATTGAACACCACAGGCACCCCGTCAAAGACAGAAATATCATCGAAATAGGTGGCGGTATGTTTCCATGCGTGGGTCGGCGGAACCCCGTCAAACACTGCGTCAATCCGGCGTTGGAACTGCCCCTCGAAATAAGGTTTCAATCGCGCGGGTCCATATTTCGAGGCTTTGCGCCATGCCCATGTGCGCCGCATGAAATCAGGATCGTTTTCGCGCACCACCGACGGCAAAACCTTTGAGGCGCTGTTTGTCTCGATCAGCTTTTTGAGCGCGTTGGTCGAGGTGTTGCGTTCGCCAAAAATCTTGATCATGGGCGGGCTTTCTATAGGGGCGGCCCCGAAGCGGCGGCGGGGCATTTGAAATATTGTCTCGCATAAAGACGCCGGGGCCAAAGGCCCCTGCTCTTGGGTCTTTTGCCATGTCGGGGAACGGGTTGCACGTTTTCTTGGCCGCGCGCGCCGCAATCAACGCAGGACTGTGGCGAAGTGATCAAAATTGCTGCCCTTCGGCTGTGAATTGCTCTGCTTATCACGATGGTTCGACGAGGCACGGCAGGGCGCGGATATCAATCAGGCATAGAAAAGGGCCTTCGAACATCCGTTCAAAGGCCCTCAGTTTTCTAAACCCGTTGCGGCGCGGGTTACGCCAACCCGACAATCCCCGTCGCCGTGGTGCCGGTGGCATGAATGCGGATGGCGCGCACCGGAAACGGAATGCCGGCGGCCACAAAGACATCGCCCACATCGCCCGCCACGGTTTGCACCCGAACAATACCGGTGGCCGCCACATTGATGGCGCGGGTCGCGGTGGCCAGATCGGCGCCATCATCCGGCGTGACGGCAAACACGCGGCTTGCGGGACTTTGCAGGCTGGCTTGATGGTTTTGGAAAATGTCGGACATCGGGGCGGGCTCCTTAAAGGTTTGGCCGCGCGTCTAGAACCACACGGCTGCGTCTTGGATTTGGCCCCGAAAATAGGCCGCAAGAGGTTAAGTGTTCTGGCCCCCACCGCGCGGTGGCCGGATCGAAGTTGACCCTGCCGCCGGGACTATGCGCCCTCGGGCAGGGGGAAGATCTGATCATAGGTCCAATTAAACACGAAGGCATAGATCAGGTAGAAAACCACAAAGGCCAGATCCATCACAAATGCCTGCCACACTCCGATCCCCAAATAATAGGAAAACATCGGTAGCGTCATCACCAACAGGCCGCATTCAAAGAGCAGGGCATGTAAAATTCTTATGCCGAATGTTTTGTGAACACGGCCTCTCAAACGCTTCATCGCGCGATCAAAATACAAATTGTAGACGTAATTCCAAAGCGTTGCGATGGTTGCCCCGAAGATGGCGACAACGCCGATATCCGCCAGACCCATGCCGAACCCCATCGCCCCAAGCGGGATGACAAGCAGCAGCCCGATGATTTCAAAGCTGATAGCGTGGCGGATCCGGTCGTGGGTTTTTCGCATGGGGTGAGCCCGTCATAAGACCGGGTCGTCCCGGAAGAGTACCCGATAGGGGGAGGTCGTCCTCACAAGAAGATCCTATAGGAATTGCAACCGGATGAACACGCCGCCTAAGCCATGCGTGCCGCAGGGTTTATCCCGCATTGCCGCCCGCCGCAGGGGCTGGCCTGATCCTAGTAATAGCCGTAGCCGTAATTCGCCCCGTAAACGCCGCGCGCATAATTACATTTGTTGAGCACCACCCCCATCACATTGGTGCTTTCGGCGACTTGGCGTTCCACCACATCGATTTGCGCGATAGAGGTTTTCTCGGCCTCGACAATGATCAGGGCGGCGTCGACCTGATGCAAGAATCCGAAACTGTCGTCGGCGCCGTGCAGAGGCGGCATATCGAAGAGCATCAGATCCGGGGCATAGGTCTCTTCGATCTGTTCAAGCACTTCAATGGTCTGACGGCTTTGTAACAATTCCGACGATTGCGTCACCGCCCGATTGTTGAGACCAAAGGCAAGATTGCTGCCAAGGCGTCGGGCGTGGTCGGCAAACTCCACCTGGCCGCGGATCACATCAGCCATGTTATGCGCAGACGCCTGCCCCAGAACATGGCCCAAAGCCGGGCGGCGTAAATCGAAATCCAATGTGATGGTGCTAAAATCATCCTGACGACCCAGGGCAAAGGACAGGTTCGCCGCCGTGGTGGTTTTTCCCGCCGAGGCATTGGGCGACACCACGGCCACGCGGCGCCAGCCTTGCTCGCGGATCTGCTGCATCACGCGGGTGCGCAGCAAATCATACGGTGCCGCTTCCGGTCCGCCGCTCACGGCCAGAACCCGATTGCGCGCCAGAGCCTGCTCATCCACATCCAGGGCGGTCAATGCCTCCCATGCGGCCTCTTTGCTATGGGGCGCGCCCGATGCTGCGGCCGGGCGCGCCGCGCGGACACCAGAGCCTTGCCGGTTGGCGCGGGCCTTTTCTAAAGCGATCTGCAAACGTTCCATCGTCACTATCTCCTATGCGGGCCTGTTGCCGTGGGGCTTAGCCGCGAAAGCCGACTTTATCCATGATCCGGTCGGCGATCAGATCGAGAGGTTTGTAATAGGTATGCACCGCATAAAGCATCGCCGGGATCAAAGCACAGACCAGAAGGATCGCCATGATCAACCGCATCCGGCGCATGGCTTTTTGTTTGCGGGTGCGCAGATAGGGGATGGTCACGATCGGGGTGATCCCGAGTTTATTGACCAGATCTTCGGGCCGGCGCACCGAGGTGTTCAACAGCTCCAGCAAAAAGATCAACGCGCCGCCCGCGCCAAGGCCCGCCGCAACCCCCATCGCCGACAAAAGCAGCCGGTTGGGTTTGGTCGGTTGGCTCGGCACGGCAGGTTGTTCGATCACGGTGACACGTTGGCCCCGCGACAGGGTTTCGATCCGCTCGCCGGTGGAAGCTTTGGCCAAACGTGCGACTGCGCCGTTATATTGCCCCTGCACGTTATCGTAATCGCGCTGAAGCGCAGCAAGGGCGATGGCATTGGCCGGGGTCCGCGACAGCCCGTCGGTGATTTTTTCCAATTCGGCGGTGATCGCGGTTTTCTGCTCTTCGAGCAAAGCCATGCGCGTGTCGATTTCGCCGACCTGTAAATCGAACATGGCACGGGCCGGATCGACCTCTTCGGCCGCGCCGCTGCCATCTTCGGCGGACGGGGCGTCCTGCTTGGCCCGCAGGGTGTCTTCCAACTGGCTGATCCGCGCGATCAGGAGCTTCACGGTCGGGTGCTGTTCGGAAAAGACCAAACGCGCCTCGGCGAGATCTTCTTTCAGCTCTTCAAGCTTGACCTCTTCGGTCGAGCGCAGATCACGGGTCGTCGTGTCCAATCGCCCCGTAGCTTTATACATCTGCTCCAGACGCAGCCGTTGTTCGCGCAAGTTGGTGATTTCGCGGTCCAACTGCAATTGCCGTTCCTGCAGGCTCGATTGCTGGCTGCGCAGGTAGTTCTGGTTTTCTGGCAGCGCATCGGCGTTTTCGCTTTTGAACTTCAGGATCCTTGTCGACTGGATATCCAGCTCCGCGCCCAAACGCGTCACTTCTTGTTGGAAAAAGTCCTGCGTCTGGCTGGCCCGGTCCGAACGGAATTGCGCATCTTCTTGCAAGATCATCGTCAGATATTCGTTGAGCACCGCCGCCGCCTTTTGCGCCTGCGAGGCTTCGAACGTCATGGTCATCAAGGTGGCTTTGTTGCGCCCCGAAGAGCTTCTGATCTTGGTGCGCGCCCGCATGGCATCGACGATTTCGTCGGGGTTCATGTCTTCCTGACCATCGAGCACATTCAAACGTTTGGCGATATCGAGCAGATTATTACGGGTCAAAAGCCGCGTCTCGAACAATTGCAATTGCTCTTCGGGGGGCAATTGCACCGTGCTTTCGGCCAGATCCCCGGGGATCTGCGAGCTTTCCACCACCAACCGTGTCTGGCTGACATAGGCAGGCGGCAAGGTCATCGCTGCTGTGATGGTAAAACCCGCAATCAGCCCCGCCACAATCAAAGCCAGCGGCAGACGGCGCAGAACGATCGAAAGGTAATAGTGTATCGTGGTCATCAGCTGTCTTCCTTCACATCGCGCACGGCCCCAAAGAAGACGCCGTCGTCGAGCACGCTTTTGATTGTGGCCTCATTGACCTCGCGGGTTTCCGCGCTCCACGCATAGAGCATCGACAGATCGCATAATTGATTGACCAGACGCGGCACCCCGTCGGTATGGTCATAGACCATCGCGGCGGCCTCCGGGGTAAACTCTTCGCCGGTGCCGCCTGCGGTGCGCAGACGGTGGGCGATATATTCAGCCACTGTGGGGCCGTCCATTTCACCCAAGTGGAAACTGGCCGCGACGCGTTGCGCCAATTGACGCATTTCGGGTTTGCGGACGATATCACGCAATTCGGGTTGGCCAACGAGGATCAATTGCACCAACTCGTCCTTGTTGGCGTTGACATTGGTCAGCATGCGAATTTCTTCAAGCCCCTCGACCGACAGATTTTGCGCCTCGTCGATGATCAGCACCACGCGCCGACCGGCCGCATATTCCGCAACCAGAAAATCCTGAAAGGTCTGGAACATCTTCACATATTCCAGACCTGCGGATTCGATCCCGAAAGCGTTGAGCACCCATTGCAGCAATTCGCCGCGCCCGCCCTGGGCATTGGAAATCAGACCGACGGTCAATCCCTCTTCGAGCCGCGCCAGCAAGGCCTGCAAAAGCGTGGTCTTGCCGGAACCGACTTCGCCGGTGATCAAAGTGATCGGAGCCCGCGACAGGATGCCGAACTCCAACACCGAAAAGGCGCGTTGGTGTTGTTTGGACCAATACAAAAAACTGGGATCGGGCAAGAGGGTAAATGGACGTTCGGCGAGGCCAAAAAAATCCGCATACATTGCTTCGGTTGCCATACGTCAAAAAGCCTGTTCCTAGGGGCCGGAAATAACCCGCCTGTTGCGTCTATATATACGGGCAGGGCGGTTTGGAATAAAGCCCAAGCCCGGAGCAAGGGGCGGAAAAGGCACCGGATTTCATCTGCATATGCCGCGCTGCGGAAAAAATCCGCCGCTTACGCATAGATTGTTGCCCAAGTGGCAATCGCACCGCTGTGGCGCAGCGGCAACTTGCCCCGCGTCAGGGCGAAAATTGATTCTGTTATTACCGGCCGGAATCGCAACAATCTTAGCAAATGCCCAGTATTATTCCCGATAACCGCGCATAATGCCTAATTAAGCTGCACCGCAGCATTTTCCCCGAATTCATGAAATGTGTTGAAAAACAAAAACTTGCCGTAGTTTTTACATAATTTTAGCAAAAGATTTCATTTACATCTCCTTAAATGAGACCTTAACTTGAGCTTGGAACTAGTCTGCTGCTGCCCATCTGATCATGTCCCTTGTCCGAAAGCCCGGTTTTGCGGGCTGGCTAAAGCAAGTCACGTAAACCAGACCTGAGATGCTGCCACATCTGTGCTACCAGCAGGCACGACCGTTTTTAAAATGGATACTTTTTATTATGACCCTTCACCTTCGCCAGATGCCTATGCTGCCGCCGAGCTCTTCCAAGCTGCTGCCGCGCCGCGCAGGTCAGGCTACACCGCCGCATTTTCGGCGCGATCAGGTCTATGCCAAACAGTTCAAGCGCATTCTGGACCTTACATTTATCACCCTTGCTCTTATCGTCTCCGGCATTTTTCTGGTGCCGGTGATGGCTGTAATCACATTGCTTATTGCAATGGATGGCGGCAAACCGATCTACACACAAAAACGTCTTGGACGCGGTGGCCGCGTTTATGAGATCTACAAATTCCGCACCATGGTGCGCGATGCCGAGACCCAGCTCGAGAAACATCTCAAAGCCAATCCCGAGGCGCGTGCCGAATGGGATGCCCACCAAAAGCTGGTGGTCGATCCGCGCATCACCCGCATTGGCCGCATCCTGCGCAAGACCTCGCTCGACGAGTTGCCGCAATTGCTCAATGTGATCAAAGGCGACATGAGCCTTGTCGGCCCGCGCCCGATGATGGCCGATCAACGCGCGCTTTATGAGGGCGAGGCCTATTTCGCCATGCGTCCGGGGATCACCGGATCCTGGCAAGTGTCGGATCGCCACGCATCGCATTTCTCGGATCGTGTGGGATTTGATGACCAATATCACCAGGACCTGAGCCTGAAGACGGATGTCAAAATCCTGATGCAGACGGTCATGGTGGTGTTGCGCGGCACCGGTTGCTGATCGACCTGCCGATCACCATCCCGGCCGGCTAATGCCTCCTTGCATGACCTGCATTGCACCGCCTCTTCAGAGGCGGTGTTTGCATATCTGGGGCTTTGCCGCACAATTGCCCTTGATCTTCCGCAGTGTCGCTCACAATCAACACACATAATTGCGAAGACATCCCTGCCATTGACCTAAAGACACCCCGGCGCGCGGCTGTTATGCTGCGCCTGTCATTCAAAGACTTAGGAATATCACACCTTGAAACGCATTTTGTCCGCTCCCGCCTTGGCTCTTGCCCTCACCCTTTCCCTAGCAGCCTGCGACAACGCCGAGACCCGCGCTCAAGAGCACTTTGAAGCCGCGCAAGCCTATCTGGCCGAAGGCGACAGAGATCGCGCTCTGGTCGAACTGCGCAATGTGTTCAAATTGAACGAAGAGCATGCCGAGGCCCGTATCCTGATGGCCGAGACGCTGCGCGAAAAAGGCAATATCAAAGGGGCCTATTCGCAATATCTGCGTCTGGTCGAACAATACCCTTCGAATCTTGCCGGTAATACCGCCTTGGCCGAGATTGCGTTTCAAACCAACAACCCCAACGAGGCGCGCAAATTTCTCGAAGCCGCCACAGCCATCGACCCCGATGTGCCCGCACTTCAGGCCATCGAGGTGGCGATGGATTACCGCGATGCCATACGCAGCGACGATGGCACCGGCCGTGCCGCCGCCATTGCCCAAGCCCGCACATTGGTCGAGGACACTCCCGACCTTTTGAACGCCCGGCAGGTGTTGATTGCCGAATTGATCAACAACCGCGATTGGAGCGGGGCGCTGGACGAGATTGACGCCGGTCTTGCCGCCGCCCCTCTGGAGCGTCCGCTGCACGGGTTGCGGATCAAAATCCTGGACCAAATGGGCGATAAGCCCGGCATCGAAACACAATTGCTGCGTATGACCGAATTGTTCCCCGAAGATCTCGCCGTTAGCAGCGCTCTGGTCCGGTGGTATATCAACGAAGGGAATGCCGATAAGGCCGAAGACTGGCTGCGCGCACAGGTCGTCGAAGGTCAGGAAGACCCTGCGGCGCGGCTGACCCTGATCCGTTTTCTGGCGGAAATCAAAGGCGGCGACGCGGCTCTGGCCGAGCTTGACCGCCTCAATGACCTCTCCCCGCAACCTGTCGATGTGGCAACGCATCAAGTGACCTTTGACGCCCTGCGCGGGGGCTTCATGTTCACCGCCGGCCAACAGACCGAAGCGCTGACCTTGATGGAAAGCATCATCGCCGGCGCCGAGCCGGACGAGGAAATCGACCGCATCAAGGTCACCCTTGCGCGGATGCGCGCCACCACCGGCAATCAGGTCGGCGCGCGCGCCTTGATCGAAGAGGTTCTGGAACATGACCCGGGGCAGGTCGGCGCCTTGACCATCAAAGGCGCATGGCTTTTGGAAGACGACAAAACCGACGAGGCGATTATTACCCTGCGCACCGCGCTCGGCGAAGCGCCGCGCAACCCCGAGATCATGACGCTTCTGGCCCGCGTGCACGAACGCGAAGGCAACCACGAGCTGATTGGCGAAATGCTGTCCTTGGCGGTCGAAACCTCGGGTCGCGCGCCCAAGGAATCGCTGAACTATGCGCTTTATCTGATGAAAGAGGCGAAATATCGCAGCGCCGAGGATGTATTGATCGAGGCGCTGCGCCTGCAATCGAGCAATGTTGATATCCTGATGCAACTGACCCGCGTGCACCTTGAAATGCAAGATTGGGCCCGCGCCGAACAGGACATCCGCCGGTTGGAACAAATCGGCACCGAGCAATCCAAATCTGCAGCCGTCGAAATGCAGGCGCAGTTGTTCGCCCGTCAGGGCAAGGCTGATGAACTGACCAAATTCCTTGAGGACCGCGCCAATACCGGCACAGGCGGCGACGGGGCTGCGGCCGCCGTGATCCGATCCCACATCATGGCTGGCCGTATTGACGAAGCCTTGGCCCGGGCGCGGGAATTGACCGCGCAAAATCCCGATGATGCCGGATCGAAATTCGTTCTGGCCTCGGTTTTGAGCCTCTCCGGTGATCTCGAAGCAGCGGAAACTCTGCTCAAAGAGGTGCTCAGCGGCGCGCCGAAAAGCGAACCGGCCTGGACCACGCTATATGAATTGCAGATGCGCCAAAACCGCACCGACGAGGCCCGTGCCACATTGGATGCGGCGCAGGAGGCCTTGCCGGACAGCGGCACATTGAAATGGGTGCGGGCCGGTTTCCTCGAACGCGAAGGCGACATCGAGGGCGCCATCGGCATCTACGAAGGGCTTTACGAGGAGAACAGCGCCGTTCCGGTGGTGGCCAACAACCTCGCCAGCCTGCTGTCCACCGCGCGCGACGATGCCGAAAGCCTGGACCGGGCCTATGTGGTGGCCCGCCGTTTGCGCGGCACCACAGTGCCCGCCTTCCAGGACACCTATGGTTGGATCGCCTATCGTCGCGGCGGGTTTGAAGAGGCGCTTGAATATCTGGAGCCGGCGGCCAAAGCCCTGTCCACAGAGCCTTCAGTGCGTTTGCACCTTGGTTTGACCTATCAGGCCCTGGGCCGTCTGGACGCGGCGCGGCGCGAAATCGAAGCGGCGCAGGATATTCTGAACGAAAGCGGGCGGCCCTATCCGGTGCTGCGCGAAGAGGTCAAAGACGCCATCGCCGCCCTGCCGCCCGCGCAGTAACCTGAAAGATTCGGGGCGGCCGCCGCGCCCCGAACGGCCCTGCGGCGGGCCTTTTCGGGCGCAGGGCACCACAAAAAAGGGTTGTTTTCACTGCGGCTTTCTGGATGCACCCGAAAAAATACTGGTATGCGGCGTATCGGCGGGGTAACGAATCCCATAGGATTAACGAAAATCTGCATTGAAGAGCGAAGATAAAGGGACCACCCATGTATAAATTTGTGATCGCACTTGCCGTGTCGATACTCGCACTGGCGGGGATGACCGGCGATGCTGGCGCCAAATCGCGCTATTCGATCCAGCCGGGCGACATCTTGCAAATTGAAGTGCTGGAAGACAAATCCCTCAACCGCAACGCGCTTGTCCTGCCCGATGGCACGATCAGCTTTCCGGTGGTTGGCACTGTGCGCGCCTCGGGGCGGTCGGTCGATGCGGTGCGCGCCAATCTGACCGCCGGTCTGGCGAGCAATTTCGCCACCACGCCGAATGTCTATGTCAGCGTCGCGCAATTGGGCGAACGCAGAGGCGCCGCCGCGCCGGCGACGATCTCGATCTATGCGATGGGCGAGGTCGCCAAACCGGGCATGTTCGAAGCCGAACCGGGCATCACATTGCTGCAAGCTTTGGCCTCGGTCGGCGGGTTCAGCAAATTCGCCGCCGTCAAACGCGTGCAACTGCGCCGGGCCGATCCCAAAACCGGCATCGAGCAGATTTATCTCTTCAACTACAAGGGCGGCGGCATCGCCGGCTCGACCCCGCTGCGGGATGGCGATGTGATCGCCGTGCCCGAACGCAAGCTGTTCGAATAGGGACAGATCATGCGGGGGCAGAGCAGCATAGAGCCTGAAAACAGGCCGGCACACACAGAGCAAAACAAAACACCAGCGGCCAGAAAACACCTCAAGGTGTTGGCCGCCGGCAGCGCCGCTGTCGCCATCGCCGCCACTGGCGCGGGCCTGTCGGCGCAAGAAAACGGTGGGTTGGAGTTGACCTTTGGCCTGCGCAGCGAATTGCGTGCCACGGACAATGCCGAATTGGCCGTCACATCGCCGGGCGATGCGACCTTCTTTGACACAAGGCTCAGCTTTGGCTTGCGCTCGGTCACACGCCGCTCGGTGCTGGACTTCAATATGTCCGGCGTCGCGCGGTTTGCAGATCTTCCGGCCGGATCCAACGGCGGCAACGGCTTTGAAGCCCCCGCCGTGCGGCTAGCCTATGCGCTCAACAACCAAAACAGCTCGCTCAAATTGGATGCCGATTACCAGCAAACCGATTTGGCCTATCTGTCGCCGCTCAATGATGATGTTCTGGCGATTGATGACGCGGGCAATCTGGTGCTGGTGAACGATACGGGCACGCGCACCCGCTATAGTTATGGTGCGACCCTCAAGACCGGTATCAACGCGCCCTTGGGTTTGACACTGTCGGTCAAGCGCAGCGGTTTCGATTACGAAGACACGGTGTCCACCTCCTATTACGACAGCGATCGCATCCGGGTCGACGGCAAGTTGCGCTTCACATTGGCGCCGGACACGGATGCGTTCATGCAGCTGGTCCATACGGATTTCGAAGCCGACAACGCGTTGCAAACCCACCGCAAAAGCGACAACATCAGCTTTGGCCTCACCCATGAGATGGACGAGACCACCACGGTTGAGGGCAGCCTCGGCTATGGCGAAACCGTCACCGATAACACGGGCGGGCGCACCACATCGGAAGGCATCATCGCCCATGCCAGCATCACCCGCGCCCTTGCGGACGGCAGCATCGGCGCCAGCTACCGCCACGAAGTCTATGCCAATGGCGAGCGCGACAGCCTGCATGTGACCCGCGAGATGGAATTGCCGCGCGGCTCCTTGGCCTTCGACATGGGCGTGAGCAAATCTGATTTTGGCTCTGCGCAACTGGTCGGATCTATCACCTACAACCAAGCCATGGCCATGGGGCAATTCAACCTGGGCGTCACCCGCAGCGCTTCGACCAATGCCGATAACGAAGACCTGATTGCCACGCGGCTCAATGCCGGATGGCAATATGAGCTGAACGAGACATCCTCCTTGGCGCTCAATGCCGGTTACTTCCAAGTCGAAGATGGCGGCGCAGGCACCTATGTCAGCCGGGATCGCACCAATTTGAGCATCGCGTATAACCACGCACTGACCGAGGATTGGTTGGTGAGCACGGGCGTCGAGCTGCGCACCAGCCAAACCGCCGGTCAGTCCGAGGCCCGCTCCAAAGCGATATTCCTCAGTCTGGAGCGCGAGTTCACGATCCGCCGATGAGCGGGGAGGCGCAAAAGCGGGCCACACGGGTCCCGCTTGTGCTTTACGTGATCCTGGGGCTGTGTCTGATCCCCGAATTGGTGCTGATCGGCGCGGATAAGGGGCTTTGGGGCAGCCCGCTTTGGCGCAACCTTGTCTATCAATACGGGGCGTTCTGGCCCGGCCTTTTGGACAACTGGCGCGCCAACTACCCGCTGCAATCTGTGATCATGTTTCTCAGCTACGGGTTCTTACACGCGGGTGTCTGGCATTTCGCGCTCAATATGATGACGTTGTTTTCCCTTGGCACGCCTTTGGCGAACGACCTTGGCCAAAGGCGGTTTTTGGCGCTTTATGCGGCGGCAATTTTTGGCGGAGCTTTGGGCTATGCGCTCTTGGGTCAAGGCTCTCAGCCCATGGTCGGGGCCTCCGGCGCCTTGTTTGGATTGACCGCCGCCTTCATCCGCCGCGATTGGCGCGCGGCCCCCGAAGGCAAAGCCGCGCAGGCTCTATTCTTGCCTATTTTGGGTCTGATTGCCCTCAATGTCTTGATGTATTGGACCATGGGCGGACGGCTGGCATGGCAAACCCATTTGGGCGGATTTATCGCCGGATGGATGGCCGCAGTGTTTCTCGCCCCGCCTGCACGCTCCGACTAACCGCCATTTACGGCCCGTGCTTGTATCTGCGGTTCGGGATCAATCCGCGCCGAAGAGACCGCACCCCCCGGCATTGGATCGCCGTCCTTGCCGACACGGCTGCCACTGCCAAGGCGCACGTTGAGGTCCACAAAGGCCCGCGCCTGTTGGAAACGCATCTGCGCGCGCATATCCTCGGCGTCGGACAATTCTTGTTCGGCATCAATCAAATCACTGACCGTGGCCTCGCCCGCCTCGACAAGGCGGCGGCGCAAGCTTAACGCCTCGCTATAAAGCCCCGTCGCACGCCCCGCTGCGGCCAAAGCCTCGGTGCTGGCACGGTAATCGACAAGGGCATTCTCGACCTCCATGATCGCGCTCAAAACCGTCGAAGACCATGACAGATGGGCTTGGCGCGCCGCCGAATGGCGGGCCTCCACGCGGGCCTTGCCCGTCGCGGGCAGGGCGGGGAACTGGATCGCAGGGCCGAGGTAATAGCTGGTCGCGCTGGAGCCGCTGGCCAAAGCATTGACGGTGATCGCACCAGTCAACGACAGCGTCGGATAAAGCGCGGCGCGGGCGACATCAATTTCGGCAATTGCGCCGTAATAGACCCGCTCGCTGATGCGAATATCGGGGCGGTTGCGCAGCAAATCGGCGGGAATACCCACCTCGGGCGAGAGGCTCACACGAGGTTGCGGCGCGCGGCCAACCGCCACGGGCAAATGCCCCGGCGCATGACCGGTCAGTACGGCAATCTCGTTTTGGGTCGCGGTGATGGCAGCGCGCGCTTCGGGCAGGCGCGCTTCGATCTCGGCAACACGGGCGCGCGATCGGGTGATGTCGAGCTTGGTCGCTTCGCTGCTTTGCGCCAAGGTGCGGGTCAACCCGAGCGTTCGGCGGCGCATCGACAATTCCCCCTCACGCAGGCCGAGCACCTCTTGGCGATAGCGCAGGTTCAAATAGGCATTGGCCAGATTATAGATCACCAAAAGTTGCGCCGCATCGGCTTCGGCAGCGGCAATCTCATAGCTGGCCATGGCGCTTTTGCGGCTGGCGAGATTGCCGCCCCATGGGTCCAACATCCACGACAGGCCAAGTGTTTCGCTCGCGGTATCCTTGCCGGTTAATTTGCCGTCCAGCGACACCTGCAGCGATCCATCCGGCGAAGGCACCGTACCCAAAGTCGCGCGCGCCTCGACCACTTTTTCGCGCGCCTCGCGCAGGGAATAGTTTTGCTTGAGCGCCTCGGCAATCAATCCGTCCAGAACCGGATCTTTCAACCGCTGCCACCACATCGCATTGCTCAAAAGCACGGGACCCGAACGGCCAAACTTGCCGCCCGCCTTGCCCGCGCGGCCATACCCATCGCCAAATCCGAAACTGGGGGCGGTGTAATGGGTCGGGGCCAAACAGCCCGCCAAAAGCGCCATGGCAGAGCCCGCCAAAAGCAAACGGCCCAAACGCCGCGGCGCGCGGCGCAAAGCGCGCGTTTGCACGCCGGACATAACGGCCCGCACAATGGGGGCCCGAAATACGGGGATCTGGATCATACTCTGCCTCTCGCGCCCCGCCTTTACCAACGGTGGCTTTGGCCCGATCCTGCGTGAGGAGGCATAAAAAGCAAGGAAAACCCCAAAATCTGCCGCATATCCCGCGCATTTGTGCCCGCTATGCCGCAATACTCCAGCCGCTCGCCCACCTGCAAAACCCCAGTAAGAGGGGATATCAGGGCAGCATCTCTACCGCACGCGTCGCAATCGCACGGCCCGCGACCAAAGAGGGATAATCATCGTCGCGGTAAAGCAAATCCGTGCCGTCATAGTGCACACATTGCCCCGCAGGCCCTTGAGCGCAGACGATCGGCGCCGGATCAAGCATCCGCGCGCCCTGCGCCTCTAAGGCATCCAAAAGGGGACTGTTGCATTAACTGACACCAGTAAGAATAGCACCAAGTCAGTCCGCCACATCAAGCTGCTTCGAACAACTGGCTGACGAACTGAATCTCGCCACTGACGCCTGGTTGCTTATTTTGGAGATGGCCACGTTTGATGGTTCGGATGGTTTCAATTCCACTTAGGGTCGCCTTTGCTGTTCGCAACGACCGAAAGCTTTGGCGATAGCCAAGGAGCCGCTTCATGGCGGCATGATCGCTTTCGATTAGGTTGTTTCGCCACTTACGATCAATGTGTTTGATGCTATCAAAGTGCGGGTCGTATCGTTGGTTGAGCTCGCGGATGACACGACGATAAGTCGGCGCTTTGTCTGTAATGATAGTGACCGGTCGATGGAGCCGAACTCGTTCAACGGCTTTGTTGAGAAAGGCCTTGGCAGCTTTCGCGCCTCGTCTTGCGGTGAGGCGAAAGTCGATCATTTGACCGTTCGCATCGACGGCGCGCCACAGGTATCGCCACTTGTCGCCGACCCGGATGTAGGTTTCATCCACATGCCAATCAAGGCTGGCGCGGTGCAGATGTTTCTCTGTTCGCTTGGTGAGTTCGGGCCCAAACTTCTGAACCCACCGATACACGGTCGACCGATCGATGGTAATCCCGCGCTCTGCGAGCAGATCGACCACGTCCTGGTAGGACAGCGGATAGCGCAAGTACCACCGCACAGCGCACAAAATGATATCACGTGGAAAGCGATGGTGTTTGAACGGAGACCTGCGTGGCATCATCAACCTCAAAAGCACAAATCTGTCAAAGCATGATGATTAATGCAACAGTCCCTTCTCTTTGACGAGGGGTCTTTATTCCTCGCGGAAGGCGTGATCGAGATGGCGTGCCAAAGGATCGAGCAGATAGGCCAAGGCGCTGCGTGCTGGGCGTTCTAGGTAGCCCTCGACCGGAAGGCCCGGGCGCAGCGCATAGCCATCCAAAAGCGCCAATTCAGCGGCGGGCACCTCGACCTCGGCGCTATAGTATATTTGGCCGCTCATTTGGTCAGTGCTGGTGGTCGGCGCAATCCGTTCAAGCCGCCCCGCAAGCTGCGGCGCTTCGCGCGGGAGGGCCGCGATGACCAAGCGCGCGGGTTGGCCGATCTCGAGTTGGTCGGCTTGGCCGGGATCGACCCGCAGGGTGAAAATAAGACCCTGTTCTTGCCCGACCACTTGTAAAACCGTGGCACCGGGAGCGATGACACCGCCCAATGTGGCCTCCATTTCATGCACCACGCCGTCAATGGGCGCGCGGATCGACAGTTGCGTCAACCGCGCTGTGGTGTTGAGGATTTGCGGGATCAACTCTTCGATTTCGGCATTGGCAGCGCGAAGTTCGGTCGCCACCTGCTCGGCCACTTCGCGCCGTGATTGCAGCTCGCTAATGCGAGCCTCTTGGAGCGATCCCGCAGCCTGCGCGGCGGAGCTGTCCAATCCGGCGATCTGACCCAAAATCTCGGCCTCTATCCGTTGCAGATCCAACACCTGATTGCTGCGCGCCAACCCTTGGTCCGCAAGGGTACGGGCATTGTCGATTTGAAGGCGCAGGGTGGCAATTTGATCGCGTTTGGCATGGATTTGCCCGGCCAATCCTTGCAATTGCGCGGTGATTTGCACTTCGGCCTCGGCCAATTGTGCAGCGCGGCCGTCAAACAGCGCGCGGCGCGCCGCGAAAATCCGGCGTTGGCCTTCTTCTTCGGCGCTCAGATCAGGCAAGGCAAAGGGCAGGGTGGGGATGTCGAAACGCGGCGTGGGTAACCCTTGATGTTCGCTCATCAGCCGCGCCCGCAGAGCCAAAGCCGCCCCAAGCCGCGCCTGCGCAACCTCAAGGCTGGCTTGCAACAATGTCGGGTCAAGCTGCACCAAAAGATCGCCTTTGGACACTTGATCGCCGGAGCGCACGGGCAGGGCCGCAATGGTGCCGCCTTCAAAGCTTTGCACCACGATGGGTTTTCCGCGCACATCGATTTGGCCACTCGCCACCACGGCGGCCGAGATCGGCACAAGGCTGGCCCAAAACCCGAGCCCAACGAGCAGCACCAAGGCCGCCACGGCGCCGAGCCGCGCGGGCAGGCTCAATTCGGTCTGGAGCTGCGGAACATCTGCGGTGTGCATGGGGTCTCCTGTGCGGGTGAATTGGGGGAGCGGGCATTGATCGTGGCCATTTCCTCGGCCCATCCCGGATCGATACGGCCCATATCAATGCGGCCCGTTGCGGTCCCCGAAACCGTTGGCGCGGGCGACTTGGGCACAAAGGACGGCATGGCCGTGCCCGCTGGCGCCGAAACCCCTGCGGCGGCTAAGGGATCCGATGGCCGCTCTTGCGGGGGCGGAGTTTGCGGCGCGGGGGGGGGCGGCGCCTCCCCCCCTGCGGGCCCCTCGACTGGCGCAGCAGCGGCGGCCTGCATCCGGGCAGATTTGCCCGCCACAGGTTGCGCCGCAGGCGTCATCAAAGCCGGATGGACGGGGCCAGAGGGGGCGGAAGCTGGACGGGTTTGAGGCGGAACAGGGCCTGTTTTCCCCAAAGGTGCCGTGCGCGAAGCAGGGGCCGCAGATGCATTTGGCGCGCCCACCTTACCACCGCTCAAGACCTCTTCCTTGGGGCCGAACTGTGCCACGGTGCCGGATTTCAGCACCATCAATTTGTTCACCGCTGCAATCGCCGAGGGGCGGTGTGCCATGACGATCACTGTGGCCTTGCGGGCGCGCAGGGCGAGAATGGCCTGCGCCAATGCCTCGTCACCTGCGGCATCAAGGTTTGAGTTCGGCTCGTCCAGCACGACGATATTAGGATCGCCGTAGAGCGCACGGGCCAAGCCAAGCCGTTGGATTTGCCCGCCAGATAGCGGCGTCGAGGCCCCACCAACCAAGGTCTCGTAGCCCCCCGCGAGGGTCAAGATCATCTCATGTACCCCTACCAGTTTGGCCGCCGCCATCACCGCCTCGCTTTTACGGTCCGGATCAAAACGCGCGATGTTTTCCGCGATCGATCCCGGCACCATCACCACCTCTTGCGGCAGATATCCGATGGCCCGGCCCAACACGTCGCGCGACCATTGATCGGGCGTGGCCCCGTCAAAGCGGATTTCTCCCGCATCCGGCGCCCAGACCCCCGCCAAAAGCCGCGCCAATGATGATTTGCCCGAGGCGCTGTGCCCAATGACCCCAAGCGCATCGCCCGCATCGAGGGAAAAGGCGACCTGTGTGAGCATCCGCGCGCGGTCCGCAGAGGCGCGTACACCAGGGGGGAGCGGTGCGAATTTGGTCAAGCCTTTGACGGTGATCTCGCCGCGCGGCGCGGGCAGGGCGACGCTTTGCGCACGGGGCGCGGCCTCAGCAAACTCTTCGGACAACCGCCGATGCGCCGCCATCGCATGGCCCATGACCCGCCATTGGCCGATCACTTGATCCACCGGCGCCAAGGCCCGCCCCGAGAGGATCGAAGAGGCGACAATCATCCCCGCCGAAATTTCCTGCTGTAGCACCAAATAGGCCCCCATGGTCAGGATCGCCGATTGCAATAGCATGCGAAATGCACGGCTGGCGGCGCTGATCTTTTCGCTGGGGCCGGCGGCGTGTTGATGCGCCCCCAATGTGGCGCGGTGATGGGTTTGCCAGACCTGCGCCACGGCCCCGACCATGCCCATGGCATGCAGGGCTTCGGCCCCGCGCCGCGCGCCTTCGGTAAACTCGCGCTCTGCCGCATCATGGCCCGATGCGGCGCGGATCGGACCGCGCGTGAACAGTTGCGCCAAGCCCGCCAGAACCGCCACAACCATCGCCCCCGCCAAGGTCAACCACCCCAACCATGGGTGCACCACAAAGAGGATCGCCAAATAGAACGGCACCCATGGCACGTCCAGAATCCCCGTCACCGCAGGCCCCGACAAAAAGCCGCGCACCATCTCCAGATCGCGCAACCCGCTTGAGGCGCTTTGCCGCCGCACATCCAAGGTGCGCGCAAATACCGTCTCGCCAAGCGATTGATCCAAACGCATTGCCGCGCGCCCCAGCACCCGCGCGCGTAAGAAATCATAAAGACCCAAAAAGCCGTAGAGCACGACCACAAGGCCAAAGAGGCCAAGCAAGGTTGGCACAGACCCCGAGGCCAGAACACGGTCGTAGACCTGCAACATATAGAGCGATCCGGTCAGCATCAGCAGACCGACAGCCGCGCTAAACAACCCCGCCAATCCCAAAGCAGGCCGAATGCGCCGCAGCGCAGCGCGATACGACAGAACCGGTCCGGTATCGGCGGTCTTTTGTGTCATTTTCCGACCCTTTCCTACATATGTCTGTCGCGCGATTGCGCCTGTGCGACGTGCCTTGAACTGCCTGCAAACGGGACCCGCCGGGGGAATCCCTTTGGCGTGCACCGCCACGACAGGAGATCCAAGATAGGCTGCGCAATGCCTCAAAAGTGCTAATTTATTGGGGTCCGAACAGGGATTTTTGCCCGATTTTTGCCAAAAATTGATTCGTTTTTAAGGCGCATTCTTGATAGGGTTTTTTGAATAGGCGGCGGGATATTGCCCGCAAATCCACCTGCAGCCGCAAGGCGCGATGAAATTTTAGGCGCGCCTATTGGGCGACCTTCCCCTCGCGTCAAGCAAGAACGGTTAACATTTCCCTTATTTTCATACCCCAACCCCGCCAAAATCTCCGTCGCAAACGCCTTGTGACCTTTCTGCACCTGCTACATTTACCATGCGGAACGCACTGAAATCTCTTTGGTGTCAACTTCGGCTTAGATATAAAGAGGTTAATAGCGTCATGCGTTCTAGACGCTTTGCATTAACAGCCTCGCTGCCAGAGGTAATGGAGTTAGTAATGAAAACACTTTTCAAGACGGCACTTGTTGCCGCAGGCATCGCCGCCGCCTCTTCGGCATCGGCCTTGACCATCACAGATACGGTTTACGTTGGAACCGGCGCATCGGCGGGTGACCCCGGTACAGTTGGCACCACGACGGTCTTCCTTTCGGCGGGCTTCTACGACATGTACACAATGGGCCCGACCATCGACCCCATTCTGACGCTGTATTCCGGCGCCTCCGCGACCGGATCAGTGCTTGCATTCAATGATGACGGCTGCCCAACCTCCTTGTGCGGACCAGCCGGAGCGTTCAGCAACTCGCTGATCTCCAACTTCTGGGTTTCGACGGGCGTTTACACATTGGCTGTCGCTGATTTCGGTACGCCCAACATGTCCGGCGATGTGGTTTTGACCATTCAAGACGTCCCTGCCGTGCCGCTGCCTGCTGGCTTGCCGCTTCTGGCCGGTGCTTTGGGCCTCTTCGGCCTGTCGCGTCGCCGCAAGTCCTAAGCCGCGCGGGCCACGGCCCGAGCAATGCATGACATCATGACATTTAGAACCCCGCGTCCCTATGGCGCGGGGTTTTTCGCCTGCACGTAAGCTACTGTTTGCTAACAAGAGTGGCAGTTGGGGGTAGCGCCCGCCTGCACACCCGACCTGAACGCGTAATCTAGATTATGTTTTATAAAGTCCAAATTCCGCATTTTTGCCCTCGCAATGTCGACCGATGCTAACTTGATTTCGTGTGCAACCAGAATGTTTGGCCGCGTAACCGCCCGATTTACGTGGCACAAAGGTCATCGAAATGCCCGAGCCTGCGCTTAGACACAAGACAGATGTGGTACGATCGCGCATAAGCACAGCCACAGCGCGTGAGCAGATGGAAGAGGCAGAGATGAAAATTGCAGTTGCTGGTATCGGCTATGTTGGCCTGTCGAACGCCGTTTTACTTGCGCAGACCCATCACGTGACGGCTGTGGATATTTCGGCCGCGCGGGTAGAGATGCTCAATGCGCGGCAGTGTCCGATCACCGATCCGGAGTTGGAAGAGTTTCTGGCGCACAAATCGCTGAACCTGACGGCGACCACCGATCCCACCGAGGCTTATAAAGACGCGCAAATTGTCGTTATCGCCACCCCCACCAACTACGATCCTGACAACAATTATTTTGACACCTCCAGCGTCGAAACCGTGATCAAAGCCGTTCTAGAGATCAACGCAAAGGCCACCGTTGTGGTCAAATCTACCGTGCCCGTGGGATTTATTGCGCAGCAACAGGCTCTGCATGACACCGCCCGCGTGATCTTCAGCCCCGAGTTTTTGCGCGAGGGCCGCGCGCTTTATGACAACCTCTATCCCAGCCGGATCATCGTGGGTGACCAATCCTCACGCGGGCGCGCCTTTGCCGACCTGTTGCTGGAAGGGGCGATCAAAAAGGATGTGCCCATCCTTTTAACCGATGCCAATGAGGCCGAGGCGATCAAGCTTTTTGCCAATACCTACCTCGCCATGCGGGTCGCATTTTTCAACGAATTGGACAGCTACGCCATGGCCGGCGGCATGGACAGCCGCCAGATCATCGAAGGCATTGGGTTGGACCCGCGCATCGGCAGCCATTACAACAATCCCTCCTTTGGCTATGGCGGCTATTGCCTGCCCAAAGACACCAAACAATTGCTGGCGAATTATTCCGAAGTGCCGCAAAACCTCATCCGCGCCATTGTCGATGCCAACCGCACCCGCAAGGATTTCCTCGCCGATCAAATCATCGCCAAGGCGCCGAAAGTGGTCGGCATCTACCGGTTGGTGATGAAAGCCGGCAGCGACAATTTCCGCCAATCCTCGATCCAAGGCATCATGAAACGGCTCAAGGCCAAAGGCATCGAGGTCGTGGTTTATGAGCCGGTGCTCGAAGAGGAGGCGTTTTTCGGGTCAAAGGTGATGCGTGATCTCGAGGCGTTTAAAGCCACCTCGGATGTCATCGTCGCCAACCGCGTGACCGAAGACCTCGCCGGGGCCATCGACAAGGTGTTCACCCGCGATCTCTTCGGCGCGGATTAACCGCGCGCCTCGATCACGTCAAATGCCCCTGCCCGCACCATGACCGCCGACAACCGTCTGGTTTTATAAGCGCCGGTATCGACGTTGATGTGGCCCATCTGCGCGCAAACGCGCGGCACGATCACATGGCCATGCACGACCCAGATGCCGTCGCTGCGCTGCATCCGCCCGTATCCTGTTTGGCCCCAGATCAACGCATCGTCGCTTTGATCACTGATCGCCCGCGACGGATCGGCGCCCGCATGGCTGACCGCGACATTGCCGCTTTGAAAGAGGCGCGGCAGACCACTCATCCAATCGATCAATTCCGCCCCCATCGCGGCGCGCAACGCATCGGCCAAGGCGGACGGCACGCGCCCCTGCCCCGCAATGCCAAAGCTATGAAGCGTCTCTAATCCGCCGTAAGTCAACCATGCGGCATTACCTTCGGGATCGGCCAGAAACCGCAACAGCATCACCTCGTGGTTCCCTTTGAGGCAAACGGTCCCTGCCCGTGCGGCGCAGAGATCATGCAAACGCCGCAAGACCGCCGCGCTGCCGGCGCCGCGATCGACATAATCGCCGACAAAGACGATCCGCGCATCACTTGGCAAAAGCCGCGCCAACATCATGTCCAACAGATCGTCGCGCCCGTGGATGTCACCCACCACGACGAGCGGCTCATCAGGGGCCATGCCTTCGGCGGCCTGCGCGCGGCGGCGCATAAGACGCGCCAGAAGGCTCATTTATCCGCGGCTCCGTTGACCATCCGCCAATTGCCGCGCCAGATATGTGCCGTAAGAGGTCTTTTTGAAGGTCTCGGCATGGGCCTGCATTTGCGCATCGTCGATCCAGCCTTTGACATAGGCAATCTCTTCGGGGCATCCCGATTGCATACCTTGGCGCTCCGATAAGGTGCGCACAAAGTTGCCCGCATCGAGCAAACTGGCATGGGTGCCGGTATCGAGCCACGCATAGCCGCGCCCCATCCGTTCCACCGAGAGCGTGCCATCGGCAAGATAGCTTTCCAAAAGCGTCACGATCTCCAACTCGCCGCGCTCGGACGGTTTGACCGCCCGCGCCCGTTTGGGCGCCTCACCATCAAGGAAATAAAGCCCCGTGACGGCATAATTGCTGGGCGCGACTTCAGGCTTTTCGATGATCTCTTCGACCGTGCCATCGGGGGCAAATTTCACCACGCCATAGCGTTCGGGATCGGCGACATGATAGCCAAACACCGTGCCGCCGATATCCTTGCTGCCCGCGCTATCAAGCATTTCGGGAAGGCCGTGGCCAAAGAAGATATTGTCGCCCAAAACCATCGCCGACGGGGCGCCATCCAAGAAATCCTCGGCCAGAATATAGGCTTGCGCCAAACCGTCCGGCGAGGGTTGCTCGATATAGGTCAGGCTCAGCCCCCATTGGCTGCCGTCCCCAAGCAGGCGTTTGAACTGCGGCTGATCCTGCGGCGTAGTGATCACCGCAATCTCGCGAATGCCCGACAACATCAAAACCGACAGCGGATAATAGATCATCGGCTTGTCATAGATCGGCATCAATTGTTTCGACACCGCAATGGTCAGCGGATAAAGCCGCGTGCCGGAGCCGCCCGCCAGAATAATGCCTTTGCGTGCTTGTGCGTTGCTCATGAAATGGCTCCCAAGTCTTTCAATACATCGGTAAGGCCAGCGCGCCAATCGGGGCGGGCAAGGCCGAAATCAGAGAGGTTGGCGCAATCCATCCGCGAATTGAGCGGGCGCGCGGCGGGCGTCGGATAGTCGGATGTCGGAATATCGGTAACCGCACAAGTGATCCCCGCCTGCACAAAAATCTCGCGGGCGAAATCGGCCCAAGAAACATCAGGCGCGCCGGAATAGTGTCTGATACCGCTCAACTCGGGGGTCTGGATCAACTGCTCGGCGATGGCCAAGCAGGCCGCCGCAATCCCCGCTGCGGGCGTCGGCCCGCCGATTTGATCCCCGACGATGGTCAATGCCTCACGTTCGGTGCCAAGGCGCAGCATGGTTTTGACGAAATTATTGCCATGGGCGGAAAACACCCAAGAGGTGCGCAAAATGGCATGGGTGCCCTCAGCCGCGCGCACCGCCTCTTCGCCGGCCAGTTTGGTGCGCCCATATGCGCCCAAAGGTCCGGTGGGATGATCCGGTGCAAAGGGCGCGGTGCCGGATCCATCGAACACATAGTCGGTCGAGATATGCACAAAAGGCACGCCCAGATCGGCACAGGCCCGCGCCATGGCCGCAGGAGCCGCGCCGTTGACCACCATTGCGGCCTCTTCCTCGGCCTCGGCGGCATCCACGGCGGTCCATGCGGCGGCATTGATCACGGCTGTCGGGGTATGGTCGCGAATGGCGGCGGCACATGCGGCGGGATCGGATAAATCGGCTCTATCGCGGCCTAAAAACACCGCATCGGGGCAAATACGTGCCAATTCGCGCGCCACTTGTCCGGTTTGACCAAAGACCAACATCAGGCTTTGCCCAATCGTTCGCCGACACCGGCGCGGGCTTGCAAGGCGCGCCACCAGTCCTCGTTATCCAGATACCAATCGACGGTTTTCTCAAGCCCCTCTTCGACCGTTACCGAGGGTTGCCACCCCAATTCGGTGCGGATGCGGGTGGGGTCAATCGCATAGCGCGCATCATGACCGGGCCGGTCAGTGACAAAGGTGATTTGATCGGCGTAAGAGCCGGTCTCCTTGGGGCGATTCACGTCCAAAATCGCGCAAAGCGCTTTGACCAATTGCAAGTTGCTGCGCTCGTTCTCGCCGCCGATATTATAACTGCGCCCCAATGCGCCTTTTTCCACCACCAGCAAAAGCGCGTCGGCGTGGTCCTCGACATAAAGCCAATCGCGCACATTCGATCCGTCGCCGTAAATCGGCAGATCCTTGCCCGCAAGCGCGTTCAAAATCACCACGGGGATCAATTTCTCGGGGAAATGATAGGGGCCGTAATTGTTCGAGCAATTGGTCAGAACAACAGGCAATCCATAAGTCTCGGCCCAGGCCCGCACCAAATGGTCAGAGGCGGCTTTGGAGGCGGAATAGGGACTGTTTGGCGCATAGGGCGTCTCTTCGGTGAAGAGCCCCGTCGCCCCCAATGTGCCGTAAACCTCATCGGTGGAAATATGATGAAACCGGAAAGTGTCGGGCTTGCCCTGCGCCGCCCAATAGGCCCGCGCGGCCTCCAGCATGTGGTAGGTGCCGTTGACGTTGGTTTCAATAAAGGCCCCCGGCCCGTCAATGGAACGGTCCACATGGCTTTCGGCGGCCAGATGCATCACCGCATCGGGGGCATGTTCGGCAAAGGCCGCATCCAATGCGGCACGGTCGCGGATATCGGCATGCACAAAGGCATAATTGGGGCTTTGGGCCGCCTCGGCGACGTTCTCCAAACAGGCCGCATAGGTCAGCGCATCAAGGTTGACCACCTCATGCCCGCGCGCAATCGCCAATCGCACCACGGCCGATCCGATAAATCCGGCGCCGCCGGTGACGAGGATTTTCATGCCGTCCCCTCCCATGTGAAGGGGCTGTCGAAATCGACCAAAGGCTGTGCCACGGCGTCTTTGTCAGACAAGAGCGCCTCGGCGCCCTCGGGCATCGGCCAATCGATGCCGCAGCTGTCCCATTTCACCGCGCCGTCGCATTCGGGCGCATAGTGATCGGTGCATTTGTAAACGATCTCGGTGTCATCGGTCAGGGTCAAAAACCCGTGCAGGAACCCCGCAGGGATCCACAATTGCGCGCCATTCTCGAAACTCAACTCGGCGCCGGTCCATTGCCCGTAGGTGGGCGATCCTTTACGCACATCGACCGCGACATCATAAAGCGCCCCGCGACCGCAACGGACCAATTTGCCCTGCGCATGGGGGGGCGATTGGAAATGCAATCCGCGCACCGTGCCCGCACGCGCCGACAGCGAATGATTGTCTTGCACAAACTCGGGCAAATCCACCCCTGCCTCGACAAGGGTTTTGCGGTTCCAGCTTTCAGAGAAAAAACCGCGGGCATCGCCAAAACGGCGCGGGGCCAGGCGCAAAACACCCGGCAAGTTTGTGGGGTCAATATCCATCAGCAATCACTTTGTTAAACCGGTCTCCTTCAGGGGTAACAACCCGATCTGATGCTGTCACGCAGAAAACCCGTAAGGGGCCGCGCCTGTGATCGGCACGCACCGCATCAACCACCTTTGCAACACTATGGGGCAACCTCATGATATAATTCTACAATTCATCCGAAGTGACAGGCGCACCGCAGCTATCGCCGCGTTGCGGCAAAACTATGGTGATTCGGCGGCGCCCAATGGGCAAATCGGGCTTTATTACCCGCCCATTTCCGAACAATGGCGCATTATTGTCCCGATTGACACAATATCGGAAACAAATTTGATGAGAAAAGCGCCGGAAATTAACAATTTGCCCTTAAATACATGGTTAAAACCGGCACAGCCTTGCCGATCATGCCTCATGTGCTAGAATTGGGTTAAGCTTTATTTATTAGTTAGAGGTCGCTGCCATGACACTGTTTACCAAAATCGTTGCCCCTATTGCCCTTGCTTTGACAGCCTCCGCTGCCAGCGCCGCAACCGTGACCGATACCATTTACTTGGGCAGCGCTATCCCTGATCTGTTCACCCATTCCTCTTACACATACACCGCCGGCGGCGGTGACTTGACTATGGAGGCCACGGGCCATGAGCTCAACGCGGATGGCGCAATCGGTGATCAGGTTCGGATCAACAAAACTCTAGGCGGTCTAGGCGTCACCACCTGCGGCCGCTTTACCTGTCTGACAGACTCGCCTACGGTCGACAGCTTCGGAAGCGACGAGGTGATTAAATTTGCTTTCGATAGCGCCGTCTCGATCAAGAGAATCTATTTCTCTGAAATCGACGCAAGCGATGACTTTTCCTTCTCGGTGATCGGCGCCGGCGGCAGCGTCATGGACTTCGACCCCAGAATCAACATGTCGCTCTTGGGTGGGTTCGGTCTTCTTGACGGCAGATCCTATGAGTTTGCCGAGCCACTCGCCGTCTCAAATATCTTCGGTATCGGGGCTCACGGCTTTGGCGATTCTTTCAGAATCGCCGCGCTGGAAATCGTCTGGGAAGAAGACACGCCCGCCGTGCCATTGCCTGCGAGCGCGCTTTTGATGGTCGGTGCATTCGGCACATTCGGCGCGATGCGCCGCCGCCGCAAAGCCGCTTGAATCTCTAACTCTTGAGGGCCATCTGCGCCCTCAAGAGAAATCCAGCCCCAACCCCGACAGTAGCCCATATGTGGCCCCCGCAGAGACCGCGAGATCAAAATTGATCTCGCCGCTTGCCGGAACGGTGACGGGTTGGAACACCACTTGGTTCGACGCGGCATCGCTTTGCGGATTAAGGGTCAAAACCTCTCCCTCATTTAGCGTCAGATCGCCGGATCGCGCATCCCATGCCGCGCTGTGGCCCGCCACGGCTGTGGCCGTGACCGTATCGCCCACGGCCAAACCGCCAATGGTGATACGCAACACATTGCTACCCTGCACATAGATATAGTTCGACAGCATATCCACATCGTGAAAACGGCTGTCGGCAATACGGGTAAAAGCATCCGCACCCGCGCCGCTGCCGCCATTGCTGAATGTCCCCATGCGCAAAACTGAATGCCCATCGACCGAGCCATCCAAGAATTGCGCCCCGGTAAAGACCGGATATCCCGCGCCATTGGCGTAGGCGATAATATTGTTGATCGGGGCGATGGCGGTGGTGGGCGACGCCCCGACCGAGAACCGATACATCAATGTCTTTCCCGCGCGGCTGTCCTGCGCCCCCTGCCCCAAGGCCCGCGCGGCCACCTTCGACAAGACATAGCGCGCAAAAGCATGGCCCGCGCCATGGATGCCATCCGAGGTCAACAGATCCGGGTGCCGCTCGATAAACCCATAGGGATCGACATAGGGGACCTGACCCACCGCGCGCCAATCGGGCGCATAGATATCGATCAAGGGATAGATGGCATTTTCATTGTAGGGCAACGATCCGTATTGATCCGTGTTCGGATCCGCATTGTCCACGTCATTGGGGTTGGCCGGATACCCGGCCTCGCCAATCCCATAAAGCCGCTTGGTCAAAGGCAAGGGCACGATTTTGTCCGTCGCAGTGATATTGGCCAAAAGCGTGGTATATTGGTTGGTAAATTCCGGCTCCCCGCCGGGATAGGGTCGATGGGCGCTGACATTATTACCGCCGATATGGGCGATATAGAGGTTGCTGCCCTCACTCGCGGCATAATCGAGCTTCGCGGCTGCCGCCTGCTCGATGCCCTGCGCGATCCGGTCGCCTGCCTGCGCATAGCTGACCACCGTGCCGGTAAAGCCAAGCGCCGCCGCATGGGCCGCCACATTGGCATTCACCATGTTATCGGTTTCAAACGCCGCTTCGGTGATCGACGCGCCGATGATGATCACCTTTTGCGCCTCCAAAATCCCCGCCAGTGGAGCAAGCGGTTGTGGTCCAGAATAGGACACATCCTGCGCCAATGTGCAGGCCGAAAGCGAATAACCGGATCCAATGTCCATACGGGCGTCTCCTCAGAAGCTGGAGCGGTAAACCTGTGACACGCTGGTTAACAACATCTCGCCAGCGCGCGCGCCCTGCCCTGACCGCCGCGCGCATGCCGAAGCAAACAGCTCAAAAATCGCCCCCTGCCTTTTCGTGTTGCAATGCCGCCGCCCCTGCCATCAACCGCCTCGTAAAACGCCGGTTTCAATTGCCATTTCGGCGCCGATCTTCTTAGTCTGCCGCAACACGGGATGAACGCAGGCGGGACTGGATTTGCTAAATGTATCGATCATCGGGGCTGGCTATGTGGCCGACCTGTATCTGCGGTCCTTCGCGCTCTACCCCGAGATCCGCATTAATGGTGTCTATGACATCGACACCGCGCGGCGCGATGCGTTTTGCGACTATTGGAAGCTACCCCCGATCGCGTCTATGGAGGCCCTGTTCGAAGCCACCGATGCGCAGGGCATAATCCTCAACCTGACCAATCCGCACGCCCATTATGACGTAAGCCGCGCCTGCCTTGAGGCGGGGCATCACGTTTATTCGGAAAAACCACTGGCGATGCGAATGGACCAAGCCCATGAGTTGACCCAATTGGCCGAAACCAAGGGACTGCGCATCGCATCGGCGCCCTGCAGCCTTTTGAGCGAGACCGCGCAAACCCTTTGGGCTGCCGTGCGCGAAGATGTCGCCGGAAAAATCCGCCTCGTTTACGCGGAAATGGACGATGATTTCATCCCGCAAGCGCCGTATAAAAAATGGACCTCCGACAGCGGCGCGCCTTGGCCCTATGCGGATGAATTTCGCGTGGGCTGCACCGTTGAGCACGCGGGCTACTATCTTGCATGGCTCTTACCGATGTTTGGCCCGGTGCGCACCGTGGTCGCCGCCTCGGCCAACCTTGCCGAAAAGGAAATCCCCGCCGAAGAGTGCGCGCCGGACTTCTCGATAGGCGCGCTCTTCTTTGAAAGCGGCGTTGTCGCGCGGCTGACCTGTTCGATCCTCGCGCCCCATGATCACGAATTACAGCTCATCGGCGACAAAGGTGTGATTTCCATCGATGAATGTTGGAAGAACGACACGCCGGTAAAATACCGCAAACGCTTCACTTTGCGCCGCCGGTTGATGAACGCGCCCTTTGCCAAAAAACTGCGCCTGCCCAAGGGGGAAACCCATGCCAAATTGGGCCGCAAGGGCGCGGCAGCGATGAATTTCGCCCTCGGCCCTGTCGAGATGTTAGAGGCAATTCGCGATGCGCGCCCCTGCCGGATGTCGCCCGATCTGGCGCTGCATATCAACGAGGTGACGCTGGCACTGCAAAATGCGGGCGAAACCACCGGAGCAGTGCAGATACAAACCCGTTTTACCCCGGTTGCACCCATGGCGTGGGCCGGAAAACTCGCCTGATTGCCGCGTAACAGAGACTGTTTTGAAGGAAGACCGCCATGACAAAGACCCCCATCGGCATCATTGGCACCGGACGGATGGCTGCCACGATGACCCGCGCACTGCACAGCAGCGCAGAGTTCATGCCTGCTGCGGTGCTTTCCTCCACCCTGCCCCGTGCCACGGCATTTTCGCAGGCCCTAAATTGCGGTCAACCGTTTGATAAAGAAGAAGAGTTTTTATCTGCAAAGATCAAAGCCGTCTATATCGCCAATGCCAACGGCCAACACGCCACATTGGCCCGCGCCGCGATCATGGCAGGACTGCCGGTCTTGGTCGAAAAACCGTTGACCACCACAGCAGCAGAGACCGAAGCCCTCTGCGCCCTCGCGGCCGAGCGCGGCGTGACGTTGATGGAAAACCTGTGGACCCTCGCCCTGCCCGCCTATCGTGCCCTGAAGGGCGATCTTGGCCCCGCCGCAGGACCGCACCGGATGACATTTGATTTCTCGATGCCCGTCGCCCCCGCCGCCATGCCCGGCCTGTTTGATCCAAAAACGGGCGGCGCGATCCTCGACCGCGCGATCTATGGTTTGGCCTATGCGCGCGATCTCTTCGGCCCCGTCGCCGATTTTCAAACCGACCTGCGCCGTGACGACAGTGGCGTCGATTTGGGCGCGACCTTATTGCTGACCCATGAGAGCGGTGCGCGCAGCGTGATCACCGTGGCGCTTGATATGGGCGGGGCGAATACCCTATCCGTCTCGAATGGCGGACGGCACCTGCACCTGGACAGCGCCTTGGGCGGTGAGCACCTCCATATCAGAGACTATTTCAGCCCAACATTGCCCTCCGCGGATGGGATCGCTCCTGAAGGTAAGGTCGCCAAACTCAAAGCCATGCCCGCCCTGCGCCGCCTCAAAGCCCGCCTTGGCCACCGTATGGGCGCCTATCACGGTTTTGGCGCCAATATGTATCACCCCATCCTCACCGCCTTTGCACAGACCCTGCCAAGCGGCGCTCAAAGCCCGTTGGTGCCGCATGATCTGTCAATCGCAGTGGCCCGTTTGATCGCGGAGGCGCGCGCGCAATGACCACCGTATCCACCGACGCATCAACAGGCACATCAACCACGGTATCGGCCGCTGCATCGACCGACACGCCGCCGCTCAAAATCGGCTATCTCTTGAACGCCTATCCGATGACCAGCACCACCTTCATACGCCGCGAGATCCATGCTCTGGAGGCGCAGGGCCATGATGTGACGCGCTATGCAATCCGGCCATGGGACACCGCCTTGGTCGACCCGCAAGACATCGAAGAACAGGCCCGCACGCAGTATCTTTTATCAGGACGCACCAAGGCTTTGCTGGCGGACTTCTTCCGCGAAGCCGCCGTCAACCCGCGCGGCATTCTCTCAGCGCTCAAGGCATGGGGCCGGTTGGTCGGCAACGCCCGCGGCGGCGTCATACGCCACGCCGCCTATTTCCTAGAGGCCATCTCGCTCAAGCGCGCGGCAAAACGTGATGGCATCGCCCATATCCACGCGCATTTTTCCACCAATTCGGCAGCGGTCGCTTTGTTGGCGCATCGCCTCGGCGGGCCAGAGTTCAGCTTTATGGTCCACGGACCCGATGAGTTGATAGATTGGGGCCCTGCCTCATTGAAATTCAAAACCCGCGAGGCGCGGTTTGTCGCCGCCATCTCGCATTTTTGCCGCACACAGGTGGCTTTGGCGGCGGGGTATGATCAATGGGACAAGATCCACATCGTGCATTGCGGTATTGATATGGACGACTTCCCCGCATCCACCGCGCCGTTTGATGCGCGTGCGCCCTTTGTGTGCGTCGGGCGGCTTTGCCCGCAAAAGGCGCAGCTTCTGATCGTTGAGGCCGCCGCAAAAGTGGCTCTAACACACCCCGATATGCATATTGAGTTTATCGGTGATGGCGATATCCGCCCGCAAATCGAGGCGCTCATCGCGCAGCACGGCTTGCAAGAAAATGTCACGCTGTTGGGATGGAAAACCAATGCCGAGGTGCGCGCACATCTGGGCGCGGCGCGGGCGCTTTTGCTGCCCAGCTTTGCCGAAGGCTTGCCCGTGGTGATCATGGAGGCCCTGGCGCTTGGCCGGCCGGCAATCTCGACCTATATCGCGGGTATCCCCGAATTGGTCGATGACAATGTCGGCTGGATCATTCCCGCCGGATCGGTGGACGACATCGCACAGGCCATGCGCGCCGCGATGGACGCCGCACCCAAGACCCTCACCAAGATGGGAACAGAGGGCCGCGCCCGCGTGATGGCGCACCATGATGCCGGTGCCAATGCCGCGCTTTTGGCCAAGCACATCCATGCGGCCATCACCTCAAAAACTTAGGGTAATCCTAGCGCTGTTTCGACACGAAATCGCGCTAGGACAGCAGGGAATAGCTTTGGCCGCGCCCGTAAGCCCCCTCCGCCTGCGCCTGCGCAGGAGGCGATGCCTTGGGGGGGATACGCACCCCGAAGAGCGCCAACCCCAGAAACCGCGATAGGCCCATCGGCGCGGCAAAAGCCCCCCATTGCACCACAACCGGCCCGATCAATCCCGCCGACAACGCCAAAATCCAAATCAGCGTCACGTCCATATCCGGCCAAATCCGCAGCAAGACGATGCGTGTGCCGGCGGTGAAAAACACATGGAACAGGTAGACCGCATAGGAGGCGCGGCCCAAACGGGCCATCAACGCCGAGCGCGGCCGCAACAACATCAACCCGCCGCAAGCCGCCGCCCCCAAAACCAAGGTCATCGCCCGCCGCGCGGGCCCTGCAAGCGTCACCGCCTCCACCTCCAAGGCCAGGAGCGCGCCCATAAGCACCGCCAGAGCCGATATGCCGCCTCCCAGAACCCGCCGCACCGATCCGCCGCCCAAAAGCGCCTTTAGGCCGCGGCGTGATCGCGCAAGGATAAAGCCAGCAAAGAAGAACGGGCCAATATAGAGCGCATTATTGACCGCAAAGATATTCACCTCGGCCCGCGCGCCCCAAAGCCACAAAAACCCGGTCAGACCCAGCAAAGCCATCCCGACCCGCCACTCGCTGTCGGTGGTCGGTCGCATGGCAGAGGCCCTGTCTTGGGTAATGTAAATTGCGCCGATCAATACAGCCATCAAAACAAATGTCGCTTGCAGATACCAAAAATGCGCATAGGGCAGAACCGCGATGTGCCAAAGCGGCCCCTGCGGCCCGACGGTCAGGCTGCGCAGCGCCCAAAATAGCGTGCCCACCACCAACATCGGAACAAGCAACCGCCGCGCCTTACCGGCAAGCCGCGCCCCTGCCCCGCGCCCTGTGCCCGAGGCCACAAAAACAAAACCGGAAATGAAGCTGAACAGCGGCATGCGCATATCGACAAAGGTTTGATTGAAGCGGCTTAGCCAATACTCGGGAGGCAAATGCAGTCCCGCCCCGGGATGGCTGCCGACCACATGGTAGGACACCAAGGCAATGCACGCGATGGCGCGCAGCGTATCAATGTCGTCGCGCCGCGAAGACGCGTCCGGACCTGTCGATGCAACCAAACGTGACACAACCATCGGGCCCCTTTGCCCCGCGCTTCCCCCATAGAAGACTGATCGAGGGTTCCCTCAAGGAAGGGCTGCACATGGTTAACAAAGCATTAACAAGACACAGCACAGGCGGCATTTGGTAAGAACGAGCCGTTCGATGCTGCTATATGGTCATATGCCAAATATGAAGGCAGGGCGGCTCTGTCCTGCCTCACATTATGAGACGCTCTATTGATTGTTTAAACGCGCGGCCAACCAATCACGTAAATCGGCCTCGAATGCCTCGGTCACGCCTGCCCCCGAAATCACCAAGCCCCCTTTAGAACGGTGGAGTTGAACACCTTGGGCCAGATCGGGTTTTGGCGCTGCATGAGCCTTTGTTCGTGGTGAAACAGTCTCTGTTTTTGGCGCATGCACATCAATGGCCCGCTCCAACACGGCGATCTCATCGGCGGCACTGGCGGGCGGGGTTTTGCGCAGCCGGTCACGCAACCGCGCAGCAAACGCCTTATCGGTATCAAGCGCCTTCACCAATGCAAGGCCAAGCCGTTCGGGAATGGCAGAGGCAAAGCGCAGCCGGTCATCAAGCGCATCATGCAGGCGCAAAAAACTACCTATCTTGGAGCGTTTGGCACGGCTGGCACTGGCAAACAGTCCCGACAGCGCGGCAGACGTATCGGCAAAAACCCCTTCGCCCGCCGCCCGTGCCACGATGCGCGCGCGCTCATAATAACTCAGGCCAACGCGGATTTCGTTTTCTTCGACCATCGCCCGATACGCATCCGATGCCGTCTCTGGACGCCTTAATAGAGCCTGTATCTTGCCAAACCGATCGGGATCTTCTTTGGCCAATTCGCGCAGGGCACTGAGCCGCCGCCAACCTGAGATTAACCCGAAGCGGCCGCCATCCAATTCCACCACTTCAATCGGGGATTGTTGACCGCGGTCCCGCAGGCTACCCATCAAGGCTTCCATCTCTGTGGCATCCACCGCAATGCGGTCACGCACGAGGTATCCCTCATCGATCACATCCAAGGGCAGGCTTTGCACCAAACGCCCTTCGGCGCGGGCCCGGCGGATGTCTTCGGCCAGTTCATGCAAGGCCGCCTCGCTGGCCGCTTGTCCGGCCACATGGGCAATGGGCGGGGTGCTCGGCGGGCTATGGCGGGCCACCCCCATAGGGAAACCTGATTTGGTCTCTGGCGCGGCCCCTTCGGGCGCCGCCGCACGGGCAGGGGTCAATCGTTTACGCTTGGCCATCGGGGCCTCCTTTTTCAAATCGGCATCCCCGCAAGGGTGCAGGTAAAACCGTAAATGTTTCGCACGCGAAACGAGCGGCACTTAAGGCATTGAAAAAACTTGTTTTTTTGGAACAGGCGGTGGAAAATCCATGTGCGGAACACATCATCGCGCCGTCTCCATGCCTTTGCTTTCAGAGGCTTGCGCCATTTCATCGCGCCGCCAGACCCCCAAAAGCAGTTCTTTAAAGCTGGCATAGGTTTGGTCAAACGTGGCGCGCCCGCGGGCATAGGTTTCGCGGTTGAAATCGCGGTAATCCGCCTCATAGATCCCGTTGACGCTTTCGCCGGCTTGCCCGATAAGCGCGGTAAAATCCTGTCGGTGCGGGGCCAAACGGCGGCCCATATAGGCTTGGATCAATCCGGCCATCTCGGCTTGCTGTGCGCCGTCATAACGGGTGATCACCGCGCGCACCGCATCCCATTCAAAGGCCAATTCATCGCGGCCCAAGGCCCGCGCGGCGATGTTCTCACCTTCTTCGATCGAGGCAAACGTAGAATGGAGCATGTCAAAAAACCGCCCCGTAGAGTCGAATTCAAGGAAGGATGCGCCGAGCGGCACCAGCAGGATATCTGCGGCGGCCAGGCCGTTGATCGTCAGGTAGCCGAGGGCAGGGGGGGTATCGAGAAAGATCAGGTCATAATCGTCGAGGACCCCGTCGGCCTCCAAAACTTCGGACAGCGCATCCCACAGCTTCCAGCCGCGCGATTGCATCCGCCAAACGGGGATTTGAAATTCGGACCAATAGAGGTTGAGCTGTGCACCGATGAGATCGATGTTCGGCCAATGGGTCGGATGGATCACATCACGCGCGGATTTGCTCAACGCTTCAGAGAGCGTCTCGTCAAGCGGCTGAGGGGCTTCACCGCGCTCGACCCGCCGCTGGTTGTCGCCTTGCAAGTGCTGCGCGTAGTGCCGCGCCAATAGCGGGAAGACCGTGGACCATTCATCTTCGATCTGACCGCCGAAAATCGAGGTCATCGACCCTTGACTGTCCAGATCCACCATCAGCACCTTATAGCCGTCCAGAGCCGCGCTCATCGCCAGATGGGCACAGGTAGAGGTCTTGCCGACACCGCCTTTGAAATTCGCCACGGCAACGATTTTCGCGGGCAAGCCCTTGGGGCGGTAGGGCAGATAGTCTTTTGCCTTGGAACCTTCGGCGGCGAAATGCGCGCGCAGGCGTAGCACCTCTTCAAAGGTGAACCATTTGGCGCCGCCTTCGGTCTCGCTCGAGCCTTGGGGCAGCTCCGGATTTTGCCGCAGCACACGGCGAAAATGCGCCGGTGCGACCGGCAGGATGTATTTGGTGATCTCCCAGGTCGAGAAGAGCCGCAGCTTGCGGCTGCCGTCTTCGGACAATCCCCGCGAGGCCAGATCATCGCGTCCGGCACGGCAAGCCTCGGCCACTTCGGCAAACCCGTCGGTACCCTCTGGCGGGGTTAGATCGGCAAAGGCCTTGTCGGGGGAAAGGTTGAAATACGGGGGAAGGCTGTCGCTGCTCATCTCGCGCCTCTATCTGTTCTATGTAACCTGTTTTCACCAATGTACCATGAAAGGCGTTACATGCAACGATAACCGGATCAAACCGATTTTTTCTAAGCAAATACGAGAGGATTCGGAGCTGTGATTCCTTTGCTTTTGAGAAATCCGTGGCTCTTGTTGGGAGGACTATGAGGGTTTTGGAATTTTTTGTCTAAGTTATTTATATGTTATTCAATAGTTACAGCGCGCCGGTTTGAATTTAGATCATTGTATCCATTTGAATTTAAATCGTTTTTCGATATTTTGAAAATACTGGGTGACTCTGATCCCACGATAGGGCGACTCTGAAACCACGCAAGGGTGACTCTGATCCCCCGAAAGCGGCGCTGGACGGATGGGCAGGGGGGCTTTAGCGTGGGTGTAAATGAAACACCGAAGCGGGTTTTATCCTGTGGGAGATGTTTTGAATTGAGATGAGCAGAGCAATCAGCCCGATCCGGCGCAAGATCGGTGGGGCGGAATATGGACAGGCCATGACAGAGTATAGCGAGTCGTCGCGATGAGCGGCGCAGGTGCAATTGGTGCATCCGGTCCAACCTTCGGGGACGGGTTCGGGGCGACCGGTACGGGCGATCTCTTTGCCTGTGATTTTACCGCGGCCATGCCCAAACATGATCTCACCTCGATGGAGCATCCGCTGTTTTCGCTCTCGACACGTCCGGACCGGCGGATTTTGCATTACGAACACAACGGATCAGAGATCACCATCACGCCCTCGGTGAAGGGCCGCGCCACGATCTTTGACGCGGATATTTTGATCTTTTGCATCAGCCAGCTTGTGGCGGCGATGAACGCCGGGCGCGCGACTTCGCGGCGGCTCACTTTGACGGCGCATGACCTTTTGAAGGCTACGGGGCGCGAAACCTCAGGCGATGGATACCGGCGGTTGCGCGATGCGTTCGAGCGTCTGGCCGGCACCCGCATTACCACCAATATCGCCACCGGCGATTTCGAGACCACCTCCGGTTTTGGTTTGATCGAAAGCTGGGAGATCGTGCGGCGCACCCGTGCGGGGCGGATGGTGTCGGTTTCGGTGACCTTGTCGGAATGGCTGTACCGTGCGGTTCTGGCGAAATCGGTTTTGACGCTGAGCAGAGACTATTTCGGCCTAAGGCGCCCCTTGGAGCGGCGGCTTTATGAATTGGCGCGCAAGCATTGTGGCCGCCAACCCGAATGGCGCATCTCGGTCGAGACGCTTTTGAAAAAATCCGGATCGGCCAGTCCGCGGCGTGTGTTTCGCGCCATGCTGCGCGATATTATGAAAAAGGGTGGCTTGCCCGATTACGCCATGATCGAAGAGGCGGGCGATATCATCCGCTTTGCCCCGCACAGCGAGGCGGCGCTTGTGGATATGCCAGAGGCCGCGCCATTGACCGACGAGGCTCGCAACCGTGGCCGCGCGATCGCAGAGCCGGGCGAGGATATTTATGCGTTGGAGGCGGAATGGCGCGCCTATTGGGCCCGTTCGGGACGGCCGCATTTGCGCTCGGCCGAGGCGGCGTTTTTGGGATGGCTGAAAAAACGCAACGCCTGAGAACGCAACGCCTCAGGCGGGGGTTAGACGGTCCGACTTTGCGCGGCACGGGTGGCGCGGGCTTTGAGCCGCCGCCGCGCCCATGCGTGATAGGGGCGCTCCAGATAATAGCTGAGCGCCATGCTGACCCCAAGCGCAGCGGCAAGCATGGCCCACATCGCGGCGCTGGACGACAACAGATCAAAGCCAAATGCCATATCGGCGGCGCGGAGCAGCACGGAAAACAACAACAGATGCCCCAGATACAACAGGTATGATGCCTCCCCCGCCAGCAACACCCAAGCGGGTTGCCGCCCTTTGAGGCCCGTGAGCCCGTAGACGATGAAAGCGGCGGGAATGCCTGCGACGATCTCGCGGCCTGCGGTGAGGCCCAAAAGCGTGCCACTCATCAGATAGGAGATAAACAGTGCCACGCCGAGGAACAGGGCCGGCAGGCGCAGCGGCGCGCGCCCCGCCAAAACCGCCATGGCGATCAATATGCCAAACAGAAACTCCAGGACTGCCGAATGCAGCAAAAACGCCAGGGGGCGCGGATCAAACAGGTCCTGCACCCGCAGGGCGATCGACAGCCCCACCCAAATCCCCATGGCCGTCAGCAATCCCGTGCGGCCAAAGCGGAAATAGCTCAAGGCAAAAATACCGTAGAACACCAGTTCAAGCGCCAGCGTCCAGGCGATGATGATCACATGATCAGGGTAGGGCAGAATGAACACCGAAATCAGCAGGGTTTGCAGTTCGGGCAGTTTGGAGGCATCCCCCAGAGCCTGCGCCAGTACCACGGCCAATCCGATATAACAGGCCAGCACCGCCCAATAGGGCGGCACAATCCGGTAAAAACGTGCGGCTAAAAACTGCCGCGCGGTCAGATCGGGTTTCTGCGCGGCGGTGAAATAGATGATGAACCCGCTGAGCACGAAAAACAAATCCACGCCGGATTCGCCATGTTCAAACAGGTTGAACACGCCCGTATAGCCGCCATTCAACACCGCCGAGGCATTGAGGTGAAACGCCGCCACCAAAAGCGCCGCCACGGCGCGCAGCATTTGCAGGCTTTCGATTTTGCCACTGGGTTTGTCACTCTGAGGTGGGTTTTGCATGGGCGGCCTTGTCTCAACGGGAGGGAGGAAGAGCCCCCAACCTTCCAGAACGGCGCGCGGCGCGCCACGGTTTTCGGGTGCTTTGTGCACGGACAGTCAAATTTTGGGCGAATATGCCACCATTGCCGCAGGGGCGTTCACTTTGTCTTGGGGGCGCTGGCGAGTATATTGGAAATCCTTTATACAGACGCATAAACGCCCAAGAGCTGCCGCCTTTTTGCGGTGATGTTCGCCCAGATTTTATAAACCGGAATTGTCTTATGTCCTTCGCAAGCGACACCCCCCCTCCAACCCACGCCCTATCGCGCTATGTGGGGCCGTTTTGGCTTTTGATGGCTGTGATCGCGGCGGCGGTGTTTTTCCAAGAGGGGCTGAACGCACTTTTGGTGGCATGGCAATTGCCCGAATACAGCCACGGACCGCTTATTCCGGTCTTGTCCGGCCTGTTGTTCTTGCGCCAGTTGAAAACCGAACCCGTCCACCTTGGCCCGCAAAACGACCGCTGGCCGGGATTGCTTTTGCTCGGTGTGGCGCTGGCCTTTGGCGCTTTGGGAAAATTGGCCCAGATCGACGATATCACCGCCTATGCCACCATTCTTTGGGTTGGTGCGGTTTTGTTGATTTCCTTTGGCTGGCAACAGGGCAAACATTTTTGGCCGCCGGTTTTGCACCTTGTCTACATGCTGCCCTTGCCCGGCGTGCTGTACTATAAACTTTCGACATTTTTGCAGGCGGTCTCTTCGGAACTTGGCGTGTGGTTCTTGCATGTCTTGGGTGTGACGGTCTTCCTTGAAGGCAATATCATCGATCTGGGCGTCTATAAATTGCATGTGGCCGAGGCGTGCTCTGGCCTGCGCTATCTCTTCCCGATCCTGTCCTTCTCCTACATCTTTGCCGTCCTCTATCAGGGGCCGATGTGGCATAAGGCGGTGCTGTTGATTTCTGCGGCGCCGATCACCGTGTTCATGAACTCGGTGCGCATTGCGTTGGCCGGGGTTATTGTCGAACGCTGGGGCCCGGAACATGTCGAAGGGTTTTCGCATTTCTTCGAGGGCTGGGTGATTTTCATGGCCTGCGTGGTGATCTTGTTCCTGCTGGCGTGGTTGATGTTGTTTATCCATCCTGACAAGCCCAGCCTGCCCGAGGCATTGGATTTGGACACCGATGGGTTGGTGACGCAATTGACGCGGCTGCGCCTGGTCCAGCCATCGCGCGCCCTGATCCTTGGCACCTTGATGGTGACCGCTGCGGCTGCGGCATGGTATATGCGCCCCGCCGTCGAGATCGTCCAACCATCGCGTGAACCCTTTGCCCTCTTCCCGCGGCAAATGGGGGAGTGGAAAGCCGGACCGCCCAAACCCACCCTGAGCGCTGCGGTGGAACAGGTTCTAGGCGCGGATGACTATCATTCGATTGACTTCTCGAGCCCCAAAGAGGCCGCGAAGGTCGAATTTTTCTCTGCCTTCTATAAGGACCAAACCAAAGGTGGCACCCATTCTCCGGAAATCTGCCTGCCTTCGGCAGGGTGGGAAATCGCATGGCTCGAGCGGGTCGATATCGCCCCCGAGGTCGGGTTCGATGCCCCCTATATGATCAACCGCGCGGTGATCCAAAAAGGCACCAGCCGGATGTTGGCCTACTACTGGTTCGAACAACACGGCCGCCACGTCGCATGGGATTTCGCCGCGAAATTCTACCTGCTTTATGACGGGATCGCTTTGGGCCGTACCGATGGGGCGCTGGTCCGGTTGATCACGCCGATTGTGCGCGGCGAAACCGAAGAAGAGGCCGAAGTGCGGCTCAAGAAAATGTTCAAAGAAACGGTGCAGGTGTTGCCGCGGTTTGTACCCAATTGAGCCAGGATAGAGACGAAAGAGCAAAACCATGAGCGTGACCGATCACGGGCTCGAGACATTTGACGGGGTGTTTGTGTGCGGCGCGATGCGATCTGGCACGACGATGTTCCGCCTGATGCTGGACACCCACGGGCAGATCGCCAATCCTGGCGAGGTGGATTTCCTGTTCGATTTTTTGCGCCCTGATCCGTCGCATCCGACGGGGTGGCGTTATGATCTCGACGCGCTGCTGGTCGACCGGATTTTCCGTTCCAAAAAATTGCAGATCCGCCAAGGCCTTGAGGGCCTTGATTTGCTCGCGGATTTTCTGGCCCAGTTTCAGGCCCGCACGCCGGACAAAATTCTCAGCTTCAATCTGCATC
>MAAC01017489.1_pt1 | contig 57609 bp, 60 predicted proteins | sample 1115981 | NCBI WGS metagenome assembly MAAC01 (sample SAMN04961126, study PRJNA320927) | seawater metagenome | isolation source: sample BD02T64 sea water enriched with oil for 64 days | place: USA:Gulf of Mexico | collected 2013-07-27 | reverse complement strand
TATATGGATCAAAGTTATAGCTTGCCTGTAAAGAGTTTTCTAAATTAGTAATATCTCTTTGACCAAAATAAACATCAACTTCATTATCGTCTACATATCCTTTATTATCATTGCTTAAGTAAACTCTTGTTTCCCAAACCACTAAAAAATGTTCCGAAAAACGATATCTAGGCTCAAACCCTGCACTATAGTTATGTTGAGGGTCATCTACAAAGGTTCTAAAGGCTGCATCCAGATCAAAAGCAAATTTCTTTCTAAAATCGGTGGATATCCAGCCGTTTACACCGGCATTGGGAGCGTAGGTAACATGTCTCCCGTCTATACGTGGTTCAAAATAATCTTCCCTTTTGCTGTTAAAATTAGCATTGGTTCCAAAAGCAATACGTTTTACAGTAATAAAAAAGGTATTCATATTAAAATTGTTACCTGTCTGAAGACTTGGCTTGTATAATCTTCTATGTCTTGCAGTAAAGCTAATTCTGTATTTATTAAATGTTTTGGTGGGTTCAAATATTTCATAAGAAATACCTCCTACAAAATTGTTAAAATTGTTTCTAAAATTTACCCCTAAGTCATTAATATCTAAAGTTGTATTTGCAAAATCATGTCCAACACGATACCTTAAATTCCCTTTAATTCTAAAGATATCAAGTTCAGATTGAAAACCTGTTTTAAATCCATCTCCATAATTTACATTACTAAAAATTGCTCGTCCGGCTGTTCTAAACGTGTTTTCTTTATCCGCAATACTAAACACACCCGCAGTTACATTTGCATCTCTATAGTCACTGCCATCTCTTAACACATTGGTATTGATTAATGAAACAGAGGAGTTGCCATTAAACTCTTGATCTAAAACAAATACATTATAATTGGCTAATGGCTCTATGAGTTCTTTACGATGATTTCCTAAAAGGGTGTCATGAATAACTGCATATGTTTTTTCTGTAATAGAATTTAAAAAACCAATGCCCATCCCTTTTTTTGTTCTTCCGGAAATTTTAACAGCATTTAGAATATTTACACTGGATGGTTGTTCTGTTATTTCTTCATTTTCTTCTAGGTTTTCAACTTCACTAGAAGGTGAGCCTCCAATCCGTCTAGAGAAAAAGATTCTTCCTTTATTAAATAGTTCAACACCTTCCGTAAAGAACGATCTGTTTTCACCAAATGTTTGTTCAAAAGGACCTAAGTTTAATCGTACTTCATCAAATGCTGTTTGTCCAAAATCTGGTATTAATGTAAGATCTAAAGTAAAACTATCTGAAATACCATATTTTAAATCTAATCCTGCTGTGAAATCAGTTTCTGTTTTTCCATCAAAAGTTGAAACAACCCCTTGGGCAAAAGGGTAGAAGGTTAATCTAATTGGTGGGTTAATATCTTTGACCCCTGTAATTAAACCATTGTATAATTTTCGGTTACCTACTTTATTATCTATAAAGGTCCAACTATGAGTTTCGTTTTTGGTTTTTAATTGCCTGTAAAAATTAATACTCCAATCTTGTATTTCTACTTCAGGAAATCGCAAAGCATTATAAGGAATACGATATTCTGCATACCATCCTTTTTCATCTTTAGAAATTTTACAATTAAAAACAACGTTATAATTAAAATCATCTCTATTTTGAGAACTCTTAGAATCCCCTATAGTTCCTGCACTTGTTACATAAAAACGAGTTTCGTTAATCCCATCATTAAAAGTGTTCAATGCAATATAAAATAAATCTGCCTGTACAAAAACCTCATCTCTTTGGCTTAATTGACTTAGTATTTCATCAGGGTTTGGGTCAAACATAGAGGCAGCTATATATACTGCATCATCATCATAAACAATTTTAACTTCGGTTTTATATTCTTCAGAAATTTCTCCTTCATTACCAGGTTGCCACATATTAAAGTCTGATGCAATAGGAATGTTTTCCCAAACACTATCGTCTAAAACTCCATCAATTTTTGGGGGTGTTGAAATTCTTATCGCTTCAATATTTTTTTTGTCTTGAGTAAAACCTGCGAAACAGATCAAAAATAAAATGAAACTTAATATATACTTTGTCATGGTTACTTGATTGATTGATGGTTGTGATTGGCTTCCTATTTATAGGAATAGCGACAAATCTAGGGTTCTCAATAGAGTAGTTGTGCTAATGAAAAGTTAAAAAGAATTGCATTAACTTTTCTTTAATATTTAATTGTATAATTTTGTTTAAAATTGAATTTACTATGGAAAAAGCCATTTTTGCTGGAGGTTGCTTTTGGTGTACTGAGGCAATATTTCAACGATTAAAAGGAGTAGAGAGTATTTTCCCTGGTTATACAGGGGGAGTAATTAAAAATCCTGCATATCGAGAGGTTTGTACAGGAAAAACAGGACATGCGGAGGCTATTGAAATTACATTTAATAAAGAAGAAGTTTCTTTTGATACCCTACTGGAGGTGTTTTTTGCAAGCCACGATCCAACGACATTAAACAGACAAGGAGCTGATGTAGGAACACAATATAGAAGTGGCGTTTTTTATACTTCTGAAGAACAAAAAAAACAGACTGAAGTATTTATTAAAAAGTTGATTGAAACTAATTATTATAAAGCTCCAATAGTTACAGAAATAATACCCTTAACTGTTTTTTATAAAGCTGAAGAAGATCATCAGAACTATTATAATGAAAATTCAGAGCAAAAATATTGCGATTTTACAATTACTCCTAAAATTGAAAAGATAAAACAATTATTTTCAGATAAATTAAAATAGGATTGTTGGCATTCTTTTTGTTTCAATACTAGTAAATTAATAAAATGACAACTTCAAAAAATAAACTTTTAAAAAAAGGTATTATACTCGATCTTATGGGTATGAGTACCATGTTTATTCCAGTTGCAGGATTATTTATAGATTTACTATGGGCGCCATATGCGGCTAAACAAATGAACGATATGTATGAAGGAAAAAAAGGTAAAATCGCTTCTATAATTGTTTTTATAGAAGAAATTTTACCAGGTTTAGATTTTATTCCAACCTTTACTTTAATGTGGTTATATACCTTTGTTTGGAAAAAAGAAGATCAAATGCAGCCTATTATAATTGAAGTTGAAGACTAAAGTTTACAGATCTTCCTATATTTTGAACGCCATCTACTTTCAATCTTGAAAGGTGTGAAATGTAAGCTTCATCTGTTATATTAGTTACTTGAATTCCAATTTTTGCATCTAATTTTAATATTCTAATATCTGCTCCAATAGCCATATTTAGTAGGTTATAACTGTTGGTAGGAGTTTCAAAATCACTGGTATTATTTTGTGTAAATGTATTTTTAAGGGTTGTTGAAAAGAATGACTTTTTGAATATCCCCAAATTGTTAAATTCTATTTTTAAAGTATTTGAAAGAGAATTTGCTGGTTGAAGGGGGAGATAATCGCCTTCTAATAATTCTCCTGTAACAGTTTCAAAACTACTGCTTAAATGAAGCCAGTCTAAGGGATGTGGATGAATATGTAAACCAAATTCTCCGCCATATAATTTAGCATCATCTTGTGTATATTTATAAACTAAATAGTCATCTATAATCTGATTGCTAGGTTCTATAAAGATATATTGATTTATATGGTTGTAAAATACATTGGCAAAAACTTCAAAATGCTCGTTTTTAAATTCTAATGAAGTGTCTATTTGAAAATTTTGTTCATTATTAAGGTCTGCGTTTCCAATTTCGTACCTATTGGTTCCTTCGTGTACACCGTTTGAAGCTAATTCAGCTAAATTAGGGGCTCTAAATCCAGAAGCTAAATTTACACGAACATAAATATTTTCTAATACATCCAATTTTACTCCCAAAGCTCCATTGAAACTATTAAAATTTTTATCTATGGAAGCGATATAATCTTGTTGGTTAATAATACCTACTTCTTCAGAATTTAATGCTCTTGTGTCAAATCTAATTCCACCTTGTAACGAGATTTTATCTAAGTGATAATGAGTTGTTGTCATTATTCCAAAATCATTAGTAATGGCATCAGGAATCAATATTTCTTCCCCAAGGTTTTTATTAGTTTGATAAATTCCTTGAATACCAACAACCGTTTCAAAATTCTTAATTCTGGGTAGATTGTATCTTATATTATATCCATAAGTTTTTAAACGTAATCGTAATTCTGGAATTTTAAAATCATCTTCAAACTCATTACGATCGTTAAATAAATAACTTAAAATTATATTTAAACTGGAATTGTTTAAAAACACTTTATTATCTAACGATAAAATGTGGTTGTCAATTTTTTGATAAGGCAACTCCATTTTTTTCGACGTGGTTTGTTCTCCAATTTCTTCTGGAATTCCAATTTTCGATTGATTGTAGTTATATCGTAAAGTTGATTTAATCGTCTCATTTTGATATCTAAATCCAGTTTTAATGTCATTTTCATTAAACCTACTATGTGTTACCCGCTTGCTATTACCTGTTTGGTAATCACTATGTGCTACATGGGTACCTCTAATTAAAAACTTAAATTTGGATTGAGAACTTTTAACACCAAATGTTGTTGAGGAGCCAAGAGTATTTGAATTATAAGAGCTTTTTATAGAAGATTGAGTCGTATTTTCTGGAGCAAATCTTTCAGGGTTAATGTATAAAACTCCTCCTAGAGCATCGCTACCATAAAGTAATGATGCTGGACCTTTTATTACCTCTATGCTTTCTATACCTTCTGCATTTATTCCTAATCCGTGTTCTCCACCAAATTGTTGATTTTCTAATCGTACGCCTTGTGTATAGGTTACTACTCTGTTAGAACTTAAGCCTCTTATCACGGGTTTACCTATTCCAACCCCTGTACTAATTGTAGAAACGCCAGGTATATTTGTAATACTTTCTGCAAGTGTTAGAGCTCCAGAACTTGAAATATCATTAGCAGACAATCGTTCTACTTTCATAACATTTTCTCTTTGTAATTTATGAAATGGAGTAGAAATAATCACTTCTTCTATTTCGGTAGCAACTTGTACTAATTCAATGTCTTGTGTAATAATAGTTTCTTCATTAAAAAGTATGTTTTTAGTAAAAGTAGCATGCCCTAACATGGAATAAGCAATGATATAACTTCCATTGGGGATATTGTCTATTTGGTAATTTCCATTAAAGTCAGCAACAGTACCCTTTTCTAATAAAGGAATATAAACTGTTGCTTCTATTGGATTCTGATGATTCGAAGCAAAGATGCTTCCTTTTAAAGTGTTTTGTGAATTTGCATTTGGTATATAGCATAATACCATAAGCAAGAATATATGTTTTTTCATTATTCATGTTTTAAAATTATTTATAAAGTGAACTCAATAATTAAGAAAACAGGGGAGGACCTCTTAAGGAATATGAAAGCTTTATAGAATTATGCTTTTTTGATTTATAATAATCAGCATAAGTCGAAAGATTTTTATTAATTGTAAACTCTATAGGACTTGGAAAAGAATAATCAAATGATAAAATATGAAAATCACAAATAGAACATTCTACTTCATGCTCATGAATATGTGCCGTAAGTACATTACAACTATTTTGTTCATGTTTTTCAAATACATGGACAAACTGAACAATAGTAGGGAGGAGCATTATTATGGTTAATAATAATACCGAAAAATTAAATATTGATTTTTTTGTTTTATTTTTTTTCATTTATTAAAAAACCTAAACCCATTCTTGTCAGCATTTTCTTTTCCATATTCCAAAAGAAATTAAATTGACCAAATACCCATCCAAAAAAGACTAAAAGAACTTGGTATAAAGGAAAAACAATAAGTATTCTGAGTGTCCAATAAATAAAGCCACCTAAATCTGTAGTAATTCCTAGAAACTCTATTACTGGTTTTGCAATTTTTACAGAAGTACTTCCAGTTATTCCAAATACTATAAAAATAATCACGACTTGCCAATTAGAGGTGATTCCCCATCGTTGTTTGAGTTTTTCCATTATAATTTCTGTTTGTATTTTTGTTGAAAATAATTAAAATAATTAAAAAGCAAATAATTTACTTCGAGTCCATAACGAACATTAGGGTCGTAATTTATTAGTTCTTCGTATAATTTTCGGGTACGATCTTTATATACTCGGTCATTATATTCTATAACGTATAGCCTGTTTTTACTTTCTAAATAAGACAAGCCATAATGTCCCATAGGGGGTTGAGTTACTAGCCATGAGTCAAAACCTATTTCTATGATTAAGATTTCATATTCTAGTTCATCATTAGCAATACGGATGGTATCCTTTTTTATTACTTGGTTTTTTGGATCAGAATCATTCTTAATAGTTGTTTTTCCAGAATTACAACTAAAAAGAACTATTGAGATTACGAATATAGAAAATAAAGGTTTCATGATTTTTTTCCAAAGTTACTAAAAACTGTAGGTTTAATTTATTAGCCTTCAGTCTTTAACACAACTTTTAATCGAATATTAATTTTTAATAAGAATATCTTTAATTTGATCTGCTAATTCCGTTCCTATTCTATCTTGTGCTTCCTTTGTTGCAGCACCAATATGTGGTGTTAAAGAAAGTTTACCGTTCATTAAAACTTTTATTGCTGGATTAGGTTCATTTTCAAAAGTATCGATAGCAGCAAAGGAAAGTTTGTTGTTTTCTATTGCTTCAATAAGTGCTACTTCATTGATAACCCCTCCACGTGCAGCATTTACTATTGCAGCTCCGTCTTTCATTAATTCAAATTCGTTTCTTCCAATTACATAATCTTTTTGAGCAGGAACATGTAAACTAATAAAATCACTTTCTTTTAATAAATCTTCAAATGGAATTGAGGTTAAGTCTACATTGATAAATTGCCCATCGAAAAATTCTACTTTTACGGTTACTTTATTAATATATTTGTCGCTTACAATTACTTTCATACCACAACCTAAAGCGATTTTAGCAACTTCTTGTCCAATACGACCTATTCCTATAATTCCTAATGTTTTGCCTCTTAGTTCTCTTCCTCCTGCATAATTCTTCTTAAGATCCTTAAATTTACTGTCTCCGTCTAAAGGCATATTTCTGTTAGCATCGTATAAATATCGTACTCCTCCAAATAAATGCGCAAACACCAACTCTGCAACAGATGCTGACGAGGCAGCAGGTGTGTTGATTACATGCAGACCTTTACCTCTTGCATATTCAACATCGATATTGTCCATTCCAACTCCACCACGGCCAATAATTTTAAGGCTTGGGCAAGAGTCAATGATATCTTTTCTTACTTCAGTAGCACTTCTCACCAAAATAACATCAATTTTAGTTTCATTGATATACTCTATTAACTCATCCTGAGCTAGGGTATTTGTAGTAACTTCAAAGCCAGCTGCCTCTAGTGAATCGATACCTGTTTGTGAAATTCCGTCGTTTGCTAGTACTTTCATATGTATTCCCTGTAAAGTAAGGGGTCTTATTAATTAAACTTAATTTTTTTTGAGATTCCTCGTTTCCTCGGAATGATTTTTATCCTTTTCGTTCTAATTCTTTCATCACATCCACCAACACTTGAACGCTTTCTAGGGGTAATGCGTTGTACATAGAAGCTCTATAACCCCCAACACTTCTGTGACCATTAAGGCCATTAATACCTGCATCTTTCCAAAGAGAATCAAATTGTTCTTTTAAATTTTCATCAGTAAGATTAAAAGTTGCATTCATTTTTGAACGGTCTTCTTTATCAGCAACAAATCCTTTAAATAAAGGGTTTTTGTCTATTTCGGAATAAAGAAGATCTGATTTTTTTGTATTGATTTTCTCAATTTCTGAAATTCCTCCTAGATCTTTTAGCCATTCTAAGGTTAACATAGAAACATATATAGGAAAAACAGGAGGTGTATTAAACATACTGTCTTTATTGATATGTATTTGGTAATCTAACATGGAAGGAATGCTTCTGGAAACCTTACCTAATATTTCTTGTTTTATAATTACTAATACCGTTCCTGCCGGACCCATATTTTTTTGAGCTCCTGCATAAATCAGATCAAATTGAGAAAAATCCATTTGTCTAGAAAATATATCACTACTCATATCACAAACCATCAAAGCGTCTGTTTTAGGGAAGTGATTTACCTGGGTTCCGAAAATGGTATTGTTGCTGGTAAGGTGAAAATAATCCGCATCGTTTGGGATAGAATAGTTTTTAGGTATAAAGTTGTAGTTATTGTCTTTAGAGGAAGCTACTTCAACTAAGTCTCCAAGCATTCTAGCTTCTTTTATGGCTTTATTTGCCCAAGTTCCTGTGTTTAAATAGGCTGCCTTTTTTTCTAAAAGATTGTAAGCCACCATTAAGAACTCTAAGCTAGCTCCGCCTTGTAAAAATAACGCTTTATAACCTTTGTTTTGAAGTCCTAAAAGTTCAAGAGAAAGACTTCTTGCATTTTCCATTACCTCCACAAAATCTTTAGATCTATGAGAGATCTCAATTAATGAAAGATTAAGGTTGTTAAAATTGATTATAGCTTCCGATGCTTTTTGCATCACTGACTGCGGTAAGATACAAGGGCCAGCACTAAAATTGTGTTTCTTCATTTAGATGAATTTTTACGGGTACAAAGATGTGAAAACTAATAGCAATAATGGTAAATATAGGAGATAAATTATTCAGACAAATTCAACAAAAAGGCAATAGTATCAATATCATCAGCATAATCCCATAGTTGCGGGTTTTGGGTTTCGCCAAAATCAATTTCTTTGTCCATACCTGATTCAGAAACAATACATTGAATGTTTTCTGTTTCAGTTGATAATATATTTTTTAATGCATCTAAATCTTGATATGTTTCGTTAAAAATAACCGCTATGGGAGAGGAGAGACCAGCATCTTCTTTTAGCAATAAAAACTCATTGTCTAACAACTTACCTCTAGAACTTTCTGTACTCATTAAATAGACCGCTTTATTATAATCGTAGTTGTTCATGTATTTATTGTCATGAACTACTTGTTTCCAACTATACATTGCCTTAAAAAAGTTATCAAAATCATAATCAACAGGTACATATAACTTGGATACATTTCGACAGCCCAAACCAAAATACCTGAAAATGTCGTTGGCAAGGCTTTCTAACTGTACTGATGTTTCTTTTCCTGTAAGTATTGCAACAGAGTTTCTATTTTTTCTTATAATATTGGGATACTTTCCAAAATAATAATCGAAATATCGTGCGGTATTATTGCTTCCTGTAGCTATTATAGCATCAAAGTTGGTTAGTTTTTCTTCGGTAAACGATATATAATTTTCAAATTCGGGTTCTATAGATGTTAAATACCTAGTTAAATATGGAAGTAATAGTTTGTCGTTTGATGATAATTTAACCAAAACTTTATTTCCTGAAATAAGAACCGATAAAAAATCATGAAAGCCTACCAAAGGAATATTCCCAGCCATGATTAATGCAATAGTTTTTGAAGAAGTGCTACTGTACTGATATGCCGAGATCCATTGCTTTAAGTTGTCTTCTGAAAGTGCTGCTCCCCAATTTTCACATGCAAAATGGATGTTTTCTTCAGAAAACCAACCATTATGGGATTTAGAGAGAACTATCAATTCTTTCATTCCATCAAAGAAGGAATCGTTAAAAGGGATGCTGTCTTTAGCTTTGGATTCTTTTGAAGTAAACTGACTTATAAATTTACCTAGTGCAATAAATGCTTGAATCCTCTTTTCTAATTGCATATACAATGGACTTAAAAATTTTCGCAAAGTTAGAAAAAGTAAATCCGATGGCAATTAATTAAGAGAGTGATTATAAAATTGATGCTAATTGCCCAAATCATTATCATTCTTTTTAAATTTCTCAGGCCTTTTTTCTTCCATAGCCTTGCGTTCGGCTTCATATTTTAGCAGTTGCGCCTTTTTATCCTCTTCAATTTCTTTTTGTTGCGCTTTTCTTAATTCTACTAAGGCGGCTTCATTTTCCTTATTTGCTGTTACCTTTCCTTTTGTTTCGTCAGTTTCACTACTTTTTACAGAAGAATAAACTTCATTCTGATTTTCAACACCAGTATCCTTAATATCAATAACTTGGTTTTCTTTAGTTACCGTTTTGGTAACAGACGTTTCTTCGTTAATGCCTTTTGTTACCGTAGTTGTTGTAATGGTTTCTTCTTGTACATTTTTCAGTTTACTTTTTTCTTGAGCAATTAAACTCGATGTTGTAATTCCTAAAATTAAAATGAAATATATTGAGTTTTTCATGATAAATACGATTTAAAAATTGATATAGGTAAATATAATGAAAACAAGATAAATTCACAATGGAAATGTTTAATTGAACATGTATATTTGCAGCCATTAAAATTTAAGAAATGAAAGCTGGAATTGTAGGATTGCCTAATGTTGGAAAATCAACCTTATTTAATTGTTTGTCAAATGCAAAAGCGCAAAGTGCAAACTTTCCTTTTTGTACTATTGAGCCTAATGTGGGGGTGGTTAATGTACCTGATCATCGTTTGGAGAAATTAGAGTCATTGGTTAATCCAGAACGAGTTTTACCTGCTACCGTAGATATTGTAGATATCGCTGGTTTAGTTAAAGGTGCTAGTAAGGGAGAAGGATTAGGGAATCAGTTTTTGGGAAATATTCGTGAAACCGATGCTATCTTACACGTTTTACGCTGTTTCGACGATGATAATATTATACATGTAGATGGCAGTATAGATCCTATAAGAGACAAGGAAACGATTGATATTGAACTTCAGTTAAAAGACTTAGAAACTGCAGATAAGAAACTAGAGAAGGTAAAGCGTTCTGCAAGAACTGGAGATAAAGAAGCGCAAAAAGAAGAAGCTGCATTGCTTAAAGTAAAAGAAGGGTTAGAAGCGAGTATTTCGGTTAGAGCAATCGACCTTACCGAAAGAGAACGCGAAGAGTATATCGATCAAATGCAATTTATTACTGACAAACCAGTGCTTTATGTATGTAATGTAGATGACGCTGCCGCAGCAACTGGTAATGATTATGTAGATAGAGTTAAAGCAGCAGTAGCGAACGAAAATGCAGAAGTAATTGTTTTAGCAGTTGGAACCGAAGCAGATATCAATGAATTAGAAGAGTACGAAGAACGTCAAATGTTTCTTGAGGATCTCGGATTAGACGAGCCAGGGGCAGCAAAATTAATACGTGGTGCTTATAAATTATTAAACCTTCAAACTTATTTCACTGCAGGTGTAAAGGAAGTAAGAGCTTGGACTATTCATGAAGGATTTACCGCTCCACAAGCTGCAGGGGTGATCCATACCGATTTTGAAAAAGGTTTCATCCGTGCCGAAGTTATAAAATACGATGATTTTGTAAGTTTTGGGAGTGAAGCTAAAGTAAAAGAAGCTGGTAAATTAGGAGTAGAAGGGAAAGAATATGTAGTACAAGATGGTGATGTAATGCACTTTAGGTTTAATGTGTGATTAATTCCTGCGTAGGCAGGAATCTTAAGAGAGGTGTTCTTATTAAAATTAATTTCCTAAAATAACAGGTTTAAGGGACTATCTCATAAACTGTGTAAGTTTAAAAAATAGCTTGGGTGATGACCCAAGCTATTTTTGTTTAATTTTAATTTTTATTCAGTAATGAAGAAAGAAGATTAATTTACAGATGAGTTTTTAAAAAAGACTTTTATTTTTCAACAATTCCCCCTTTATTATTGTTAATTACTTTCTGCGGTTAAGGTTTTAAAATTTATACCTAAATTTTATATTAGCCATGACACCTAAATTTATGGCAAACGAGCAATATACTGAAGACAACATACGATCTCTAGACTGGAAAGAACACATTCGCATGCGTCCTGGAATGTACATTGGGAAGCTAGGCGATGGATCTTCTCCAGACGATGGAATATATATTCTATTAAAAGAAGTTATCGATAACTGTATCGATGAATTCGTTATGGGAACTGGAAAGACGATTGAAATTCGGATTAAAGACAAAGAAGTTAAAGTACGAGATTACGGTCGTGGCATCCCATTAGGGAAAGTAGTAGATGTAGTTTCGAAAATGAATACCGGAGGTAAGTACGATTCTCGAGCCTTTAAAAAAGCAGTAGGGTTAAATGGAGTAGGTACCAAAGCAGTAAATGCCTTATCGAGTTATTTTAAAGTAGAATCTATACGAGATAATAAAATGAAATTCGCCGAATTTAGTCAAGGTGAATTAACAAGCGATCCTGCAATTGAGGAATCTACAAAACGAAAAGGAACAAAAGTTAGTTTTATTCCTGATGAAAGTATATTCAAAAAATTTAAATATAGAAGTGAGTATATCATAAAAATGCTCAAGAACTATGTGTATTTAAATCCAGGCTTAACCATAGATTTTAATGGAGAAAAATTTCATTCAGAAAATGGATTAAAAGATTTATTAGAAGAAAACATTCCTGAAGGAGATATGCTATATCCAATCATTCACTTAAAAGGGGAAGATATTGAAATAGCATTAACACATAGTAAAACACAGTATAGTGAAGAGTACCATTCTTTTGTAAATGGGCAAAATACGACTCAAGGAGGAACACATCAAGCAGCATTTAGAGAAAGTCTTGTAAAAACGATTCGGGAATTCTACGGTAAAAATTATGAGGCTAGTGATATTCGCAAATCCATTGTCTCTGCTATTGCCATAAAAGTAATGGAGCCTATTTTTGAAAGTCAAACAAAAACCAAATTAGGATCTACCGATATGGGAGGTAACTTACCAACGGTACGTTCTTATATTAATGATTTCGTTAAAACCTATTTAGATAATTTCCTACATAAAAACACCGCTACGGCAGAGTTTTTACAACGTAAAATAATGCAAGCAGAGCGGGAACGTAAAGACTTAAAGGGTATACGAAAGCTGGCAAAAGATCGTGCTAAGAAAGCAAATCTTCACAATAAAAAATTACGAGATTGTCGAGTGCATTTGGGAGATATGAAGAAAGAACGCCGATTAGAATCTTCCTTGTTTATTACGGAAGGGGATTCTGCGAGTGGAAGTATTACAAAGAGTAGAGATGTAAATACCCAAGCCGTTTTTTCACTTAGGGGTAAGCCGCTCAATTGTTATGGGATGAGTAAAAAAATTGTGTATGAAAATGAAGAATTTAACCTATTACAAGCTGCTTTAAATATTGAAGAAGGAACAGAACATCTGCGATATAACAATATAATAATTGCTACTGATGCCGATGTAGATGGGATGCATATTAGATTATTATTACTTACTTTTTTCCTTCAGTTTTTTCCTGAAGTAATTAAAGAAGGACATTTGTATATTTTAGAAACCCCTTTGTTTAGAGTGCGTAATAAAAAGGAAACGATTTATTGTTATTCAGAAGAAGAGCGAATTGTTGCTCTTGAAAAATTAAAGCCTAAACCCGAGATTACACGATTTAAGGGATTAGGTGAAATATCTCCCGATGAGTTTGTTCATTTTATTGGTAATGATATAAAGTTAGACCCAGTGATGTTAGATAAAACGATAAGTATAGAAGAATTGCTTTCATTTTATATGGGGAAGAACACCCCGGACAGACAGGAATTTATTATCAATAATCTGAAAGTAGAATTGGATAAAGTTGAATCTTAAGAGCGTTTTAGTTTTTAGATATAAGAAAATTAATTGATGAGTGAGGATATAGATAAAAATGAAGAGGAAATAACCTCAAATAAAGAAAACCAAACCGAAGATAGCATAACCAAAGTAACGGGAATGTATAAGGATTGGTTTTTAGACTATGCTTCGTACGTAATCTTAGAACGTGCTGTACCAGCAATTGAAGACGGTTTCAAACCTGTACAACGTCGAATCATGCAATCGCTTAAAGATTTGGACGATGGGCGTTATAATAAGGTAGCAAATATAGTAGGACACACCATGCAATATCATCCACACGGGGATATGAGTATTGCGGATGCTATGGTACAGATTGGTCAAAAAGATATTTTAATCGATACCCAAGGAAACTGGGGTAATATACTAACAGGAGATAGAGCAGCAGCTTCAAGGTATATTGAAGCACGACTGTCTAAGTTTGCCTTGGATGTGGTTTTTAATCCAAAAATAACCGGATGGCAAGCTTCTTATGATGGGCGTAGAAAAGAACCCATCAATCTTCCGGTAAAGTTTCCTTTGCTATTGGCCCAAGGTGCTGAAGGGATTGCTGTAGGACTTTCAACAAAAGTATTGCCGCATAATTTTATCGAATTAATTGAAGCCTCCATAAAGCATTTACAAGGAAAAAGGTTTACCATATACCCAGATTTCCCTACAGGAGGAATTGCAGATATTACTAATTATAATGATGGGTTACGAGGTGGAAAGGTTCGAACTAGAGCAAGAATAAATCATTCGGAAAAGAATACCTTAGTCATTACAGAAATTCCATTTGGAACAACAACTTCAACTTTAATTGATTCCATTTTAAAAGCAAATGAAAAAGGGAAAATTAAAATTAAAAAAATTGAAGACAATACTGCCGCAGATGTAGAAATATTGATTCACCTCCCCGCAGGAATATCTCCAGATAAAACCATTGACGCACTGTTTGCTTTTACAAAATGTGAAAGTTCTATTTCGCCATTAGGTTGTGTTATTGAAAATAACAAGCCATTATTTGTAGGAGTAACCGAAATGTTAAGGACTTCAACAGAAAGAACTGTCGAATTGGCGAAAAGTGAGTTGGAAATACAGCTTGATGAATTTGAATCTCAATGGCATTTTGCTTCCTTAGAACGTATTTTTATTGAAAATCGAATCTATCGAGACATCGAAGAAGAAGAAACTTGGGATGGGGTTATTTCTGCAATTGATAAAGGTTTAAAACCTCATATTAAGCATTTAAAACGAGATGTTGTTGAAGATGATATTGTACGTCTTACTGAAATAAGAATTAAACGTATTTCTAAATTCGATATCGATAAAGCACAACAAAAAATAGATGCTCTTGAAGATAGAATTGCTGAGGTAAAACATCATTTGGCAAATCTGATAGATTACACCATAGATTATTTTAAGCGTATTAAAAAAGACTATGGCAAAGGTAGAGAACGTAAAACAGAAATACGAGTTTTTGATGATATAGAAGCAACCAAAGTTGTTATTCGAAATACAAAACTATATGTAAATAGAGAAGAAGGGTTTATTGGTACTAGTTTACGTAGGGATGAATATGTTACCGATTGTAGTGATATAGATGATATTATTGTTTTTACTAACGATGGTAAAATGATGGTGACCAAAGTTGGGGCTAAAACATTTATAGGAAAGGATATTATTTATGTTGCTGTTTTTAAGAAGAAAGATACACGCACGATTTATAATTTGATTTACAAAGATGGTCCTAAAGGAGCAACCTATGTAAAACGATTTGCAGTAACTTCCATCACTCGCGATAAAGAATACGATTTAACAAAAGGGACCAAAGGCAGTAAGTGTTTATATTTTACAGCAAATCCTAATGGAGAAGCAGAGTTGGTAACCATCTTATTAAGACAATCTGGAAGTATTAAAAAATTAAAATTCGATTTAGATTTTGCAGATATGTTGGTGAAAGGACGTGCCTCCAGAGGGAATATCGTTACCAAATATCCGGTAAAGCGAATTGAGTTAAAAGAAAAGGGACTTTCTACATTAAAACCACGAAAATTATGGTTTGATGACACGGTACAACGAATTAATGTAGATAGCCGTGGAGAATTGTTGGGAGAATTTACAAGTGAGGATAGGTTACTTATAGTAAATCAAAAAGGGACCTTAAAAACGGTAGTTCCTAAAGTCACCTTGCGATTTGATGATGATATGATAGTCCTTGAGAAATGGGACTCCAAAAAACCAATATCCATAATTTATTGGGAGGGCGAAAAGGAACTGTTCTATATTAAACGTTTTTTAATTGATCATCTAGATAAAGAAGACACGATCATTTCAGATCATCCCAAATCGTATTTAGAAAGAGTTTTTACAGATTATCTTCCTATGGCTGAAATCGTTTTTGCTAAAAAACGAGGTAAAGAAAGAATAGATAATTTGGTGTTAAATCTTGAAGAATTTATCTCAATAAAAGGAATTGCTGCATTGGGGAATCAATTGACTAAAGAAAAAGTTTTGGAAATTAATGCATTAGAACCTTTGCTATATGAAATGCCAGAACCTACCCCGGTTGTTGATTTAGAAGTTGTGGATGAGGAAAAAATAATTTCAGAAGTAATAAAAGAAGACGAAGTTCCTAAATCAAATACCTCAGAAGAAATTAAAGGTGTTGATCCAGATACGGATGATGAGGGGCAAACCCTATTATTTTAGGTAATTAAGGTTTGTGATACTCAAAAAAAAGATTATTTGACTCTATTAAAATAATCAAGAATGATAAATATCATTAGAACTATTTCTAAAAATCAGGACTTTGTAGACTTGGTAAGACATCTTGATGCGGACTTGGCAATAAGAGATGGGGATGAGCATTCCTTTTACGATCAATTTAATAAAATTGACCAAATTAAATATGTAGTTGTTTTATATGAAAATGATATTTCCATAGGTTGTGGAGCAATTAAGAAGTTAAATGCTGAAACAACTGAAATTAAGCGTATGTATGTAGCAGAAGCGTATAGAGGAAAAGGTATTGCCAGTAAATTATTGACTGAATTAGAAAAATGGTCAAGGGAATTATCCTTTAAAAAATGTGTACTTGAAACAGGCAAAAAACAAATTGAAGCCATTGGATTGTACAAAAAGAACAACTATAAAATAATTCCTAATTATGAGCAATACGCTGGAAAAGAAAACAGTATATGTTTTGAAAAACAAATATGATTTATATGACAATTGGTATTATTGTCGGTGTGTATTTAATAATGTTCAAAAATAATTAAACCTTTTCTAGAAATAGGGCTTGATTAGTGTCTACAAAACCCTCTAAAACACTAAAGAAGTTTGTAATATCTTCCTCATTGTTCTGAGCATTAATAGTCACTAATCGGATAAATTCATTATCACCAAATGTTCCGTAGCCTACTAAAAGCTTTGAATTTTCATATAACAAGGTACAAATATCTCTTGCTGGAATACCTTTGTAATTAAAGCAAATTGATATAGAATCTTCAAAACTATACAGTGTATAATTAGAATTATTTATTATGTAATTTCTTGCTACATCAGCTAACTTAAATTGTTTGTCGACAATTTCTTGAAGTCCATCAGTACCTACACTTTTCCATAAAGTCCAAAACTTTAAAGCATCGTTTCTTCTTCCGCATTGCAAGGATGTTTTTCCTAAATTAAAATCATCATGATCTGTTTGATATAAATAACTTGCATCGTTCGAAAAGGAACTATATAAGTGCTTTTTGTCTTTAACAACAATAAGAGAACAGCTTAAAGGAGTACCTAGCATTTTATGAGCATTAAAACTAAAGGAATCTACCTGTTCAATTCCTTCTATTAAGTGTTTGTATTTTGAACTAAAGATCACAGAGCCACAATAAGCCCCATCAACATGCAGCCAAACATTATATTTTTTACAGATTGCACTGATCTCTGTTACATTGTCAAAAACGCCCAATACCGTCGTTCCTGCGGTAGCATTTACCATAGTTGGAATAAATCCTTTTTCTATATCCTCTTGAATTGTTTTTTCTAAGATTGAAGTATCCATTTTTCCATGGTCATCTACAGAAATGTAACGTACATTGTCTCTTCCAATTCCTGAAAACGCAGCGTTTTTTGGTGTGCTATAATGAGAATCTGCAGAAGTATATACAATCATATTACCTTGTATTCCTTCAAATTGAGCACGATTATTTTTAGCATCTCTTGCCATAAGCATCCCCATGAAATTGGTCATAGAGCCACCAGGAGCAATGGTTCCGTTAGAGGTATTGTTCCAACCAATAACTTCACATACTTTATCAATGATTACATTCTCCACTCCAATTTGTGGACCTGCAGCTTTATAGGTATACATGCTGTTATTCAGCATCACAGAAAGTAAATCTCCTAAGATTGCTTTATCATTTCTACCACCAAATAGTTGGTTGAAAAATGCATTAGTTGCTGTTTTAGGAGTTTTTAATACTAAAGATTTTAATGTTTTTTTAAATTCGATTTCCGAAATGGGCTTTTCTTGAAGAGATAAATCGATTGTATCGTATAATTCATCAACAGGAATATGTTTGGAGACTGGATTTACTTTTTCATCTTGAATTAATTCTGAAACAATTTCATTAAAAATCGAAATGGCATTATTCATAGGCTAAGGCTTACAGATTTACTATCTTTGCAAAAATAATAATGAGTTTGTTTTAATTAATTTAAAAAATTATCAACAAAGATTTAAAGTGCAAAAATAGGGCTTTCGAATTCATTTAACAGTATTAAAAGATTATATGAAATCAATTAATTTATTATCTGAATTTATAGAGAAATTGGACGAAAGTGACCTTAAAACCTTACCAAAAATTATAAAGTCTGTTGCGATTCCCCTTTCAGAATTTGAAAAATATGCGACCTGGAATCAAGAGAGTTATACCAGAAATTGTATTGCAAGAACAGATGCCTATGAGTTGATCTTACTTTGTTGGGAAAAAAAACAAGAAACTCCAATTCATGAACATGGGGGGCAGAAATGTTGGGTCTATCAAATTAATGGAGAAGTTGATGAAAGTCGGTATCAGAAGGATAAATCTGGAAAACTTTCAGAAACTTTAAAAATACATCTATCCGCAGGAAACATTACTTATATGGATAATGAAATGGGCTATCACACGCTTAAAAACATAGGTAATCAAAGAGCTATGACACTTCATATTTATGTAAAACCTATAGATACCTGTGAAGTTTTTTGCAATGAAAAAAAAGATTTTATAACCAAAGAACTTGAATACGATTCTCTTGTAAAAGGAATATAGTTATAATCTACCTTTTTTTAATTGTTTTTAAATACAATCGTTCTACTTTTTCTTTAGCCCAAGGGGTTTTTCTTAAGAACTTTAAGCTTGAATTTAATGTTGGATTTGTATTAAAACTATTAATTTTTATTTTTCCTCCAAGTTCATGCCATCCATAAAATTCAACAAGATATTCCACCATTGTTTTTAAAGTAATTCCGTGTAAGGGATTGTTAGGTTGCTCTGGTTTCATATTTATATATAGTTATATGCATTAAAGAAAAATCATAATATTAAATAGTTTTAACTCATTTTGATGTTTCTGAGACCTTCATAAATAACAACACTTACCGCATTTGCAAGATTTAAACTTCTTACCTTATCACTAAATAATGGAATTTTATAAGTTGCTTCAAGATTGGCTCCTATAATTTCTTTAGATAATCCTTTTGATTCTTTTCCAAATATCAAAAATAAATCTTCTTTATAATCTATATCCCAATACTCTTTGTTCCCATGGCTAGAAAGAAATGCCATGTTTTTGTTTTTATTTTTTGTAAAGAATTCTTCTACATTTTCATAAATAACCAAAGATATATGATTCCAATAATCAAGTCCGGCGCGTTTTAATCTTTTGTCTGTAATCTCAAAACCAAAAGGTTTTACCAAATGCAATGTGGATCCAGTGGCAAGGCTGAGACGACCTATGTTTCCAGTATTCGTATGAATTTCCGGTTCAATAAGTACGATGTTTAAAGGCATTTACTTAATTTTTTTTACGGTTCCTTTTTGCTTTTTAGTATCCCCAACAATATTGTATTCAAAAACATATTCTTCTCCATTTGTTGTTAGAATCTTCATATGAATAGCTTTTTCTTCTGCCATCCTTTTTGGATTTATTTTTTTAACAATATACTCGCAATCATTTATCCATCGAATAGAAGATGTGTCAGCTTTACCTTTAAAATAATCAATCTCAATAGTATCTTTACGGACAAAGGTAGTTGTAAGCATTTCAGTGCCTACCAGAGCTTCATATTCAAAAGTTCCAGTTTTAAAGTATGCACAATTACGTTCTGCATGATAACAGCTAGTTAATAAGAGTGTGACGAGTAGGGGAAGTAAAAAACGCATTTTGAAATTTTATACGAATTTCTGAATTATAAATGAATTATTTTAATTTTTATACGATTTAAAGCTACCGTCTTTATAGAAAATAATAATGCGATCGATATCATCGTCATTCAAACTTTTAATAATTTTTGAAGGAACATGAGTTTGATTTTGGAGATTTTCAGTATTTTTTTTTAAAGTGTCATTTTTTGGTGATTTTTCATTTGAAATTGAAATAGGGGAGACTTCCTTTTTTTCTGAAGGAAAACTTCCTTTTCCATTTAATATCCAATACAATTCTACTTCAGGAAATTTTTCTAAAACCTTCATTACAAAATCTAAACTAGGCTTATTTCTCCCCGATAGGAGGTGGGAAATTGTGGACCTGTTTACACTAATTTGGTTAGAGAAATCGGTAGCAGATATCCCATAATAATTTAGGATAACCTGGAGTCTTTTACCAAAACCTGTACTGTTTACCATTGTAATTTAATATTAAATGAATTTGATGTTACAAATGTAATGTAATATAAATACACTGCAAATTATATTGCATTAAATGATAAAAAAGCGTGAATTAAAGCTTTATGTTAGATTATTTAAATAATTGATATATAGATAAATATATTAATTATATTGATTGAGTAATTAATTTATAAAGATGAGTAGGAAATTATGAGTAATATTGTTTACAAAAGTATAATGATTGTTAATTTTCACTTGTTTACAGTTGTAAACTAAGCATTGTTTACCTTTGTAGCTGACTTTATAATCTATGAAAATTGAAGCTTGGTATTCCGGTAATTTTGAGTCTCGTTTAACGGGTAGATATATCACCTTAGAGCACATTGAACCCTTATTGGAGTCTTATAAAAAAGTATTCGAAATTTCTTCTATAGGAGTATCAGAATTAGGAAAAAACATTTCCTTAATAAAGATTGGAAGAGGTGAAAAAAAGGTACTTGCATGGTCGCAGATGCATGGAAATGAAAGCACGACTACAAAAGCAATCTTCGATTATCTTAAATTTCTTCAACAAAAAAACATATTTCAAGATGAAATAAGAGGTTTTCTCGAAAAATACACCCTATACCTCATTCCAATACTAAACCCTGACGGTGCAGAGAGTTATACAAGAGAAAACTCAAATTCGGTTGATTTAAACAGGGATGCGATAGAATTAACACAGAAAGAGAGCAAAATATTAGCAAAAACTTTCAAATCCATTGCTCCTGATCTTTGTTTAAATCTTCATGGACAAAGAACAATATTTGGTTTGGAAAATGGACTTCCTGCAAGGATTTCGTTTCTATCTCCAGCCGCCAATAAAGAAAGAGAAGTGTTGCCTTCTCGAATCGAAGCGATGAAACTCATAGTAAAAATGAATAAATTTTTGCAGAATTACATTCCTGGGCAGGTGGGAAGGTATGATGACGCTTTTAATGACAATTGTTTTGGAGATTATTTTCAAATGGAAGGGGTTCCAGTAATTCTTTTTGAAGCAGGTCATCAAGGAGATGATTATACGAGAGAAAAGACTAGAGAATATATATTTTATGCCTTTTTATCTTTATTTGAATTTGTAAATACTAGTGAAGAAGATGGTAATGAATACTTTAAAATTCCTGAAAATAAAAAGAACTATAAAGATATTATTCTTAAAAATATTAAGTTTAATGAAAATGACACGCCTTTTTCTTTGGCAATACAGTATGCTGAAGTATTAAAAAACGGAAGAATTAATTTTATTCCAAAAATCAATAGTGTGGGTGAGTTAGAGAATATTTGTGAGCATCTTGAAATTCAGGGGAATAACGAAGTGATTTTAGTGAATTCACAAAATTCTGTTAAAATTGGAGATAAAGTTTCAACTATTACTAATAAAAAGGCTAATTCTTTAATATATTTTAGTGAAAATGGCTTAATAAATAAATTTAACTAGTAAATTTGCAGCCAAATAATTAAAATAAATAATGACAAAATTTAAATTAGACGATACAGATCATAAAATTCTTGATATGTTAATTGAGAATACTAGAATTCCTTTTACAGATATAGCTAAAAAATTAAATATTTCTGCGGGTACTGTTCATGTTAGAGTGCGAAAGATGGAAGAGTCTAAACTTATTACAGGATCATCCTTAACAATAGATTATCAAAAATTAGGTTATTCTTTTATTGCGTATATTGGTATATTTCTAAATAAATCATCTCAAACTCATTTTGTATTAGAACGAATTAGTGAAATTCCATTTGTAACAGTTGCTCACGTAACTACAGGTAAATTTAATATCTTTTGTAAAATACGTGCTAAAAATACAGATCAAGCAAAAAATATCATTTATAAAATTGATGATATAGAAGGAGTTACAAGAACTGAAACTATGATTTCTTTAGAAGAAAGTATCAACGATAAAAAGAGATTGATGCATCATATATTTAAAGAAATATAATTAAGAACTATATTTTATTTAAGAACCCTTTATGATCTCGCAAAGGGTTCTTTTAATATTTTCAATAAAAATTTGAACTTATGAAACCTTCAGAAGTTTGTCCATCAGAATTCCATCCTTATTTTAAGCCTTATATGGATAAAGTAAGTGATATTCCTTTGCTTGAAGCTTTAGAGCTTGGAGCTAAAGAGACTTTATCTTTTTTTGAATCTATACCACAATCCAAAATGAACTACCGTTATTCCGAAAAAAAATGGACTATCAAAGATATACTCTTGCATATTGTGGATGCTGAAAGAGCTTTTTGCTACCGAGCATTAAATTTTGCTAGATCTAAGAATTCTAATTTAGAAGGATTCGATGAGAATGTATATGTGGTAAGCGCACAGGCTAATTCAAGGTCTATTACAGGGCTTCTTGAAGAGTATCAGGCGGTACGACAAGCTTCTATTGTATTGTTCAGTAGTTTTTCAGATGAAGACTTGAAACGTGTTGGAAAAGCAAATAATGCAAAACTATCTGTTAGAGCAGCAGGTTTTTTAATTTGCGGTCATGAGATTCATCATATACAAGTAATTAAGGACCGTTATTTATAGTTTTTATAAAAATCAAAAGCTTCCAAAATTAAATCATTTGAGACTTCACGGTTTATTTTATGAATACCAATATCCTGTAATAAAACAAATAATACTTTACCATCCGTATTTTTTTTATCGTAGATAAGCAGTTTTATTATTTTTTCTATTTCTAAAGCTCTAAAAGTAACTTTTGAAAACTTTTTTAGAATCGAACTACAAATGTCATCTAGAGTTTCTTTAGGAAAGTCGAGTAATTTAATAGAAATGTAAGTAGTTAAAATCATTCCTATGGCAATTGCTTCTCCATGCAACAATGGTTTTAGGTTATTATCGCTTAAACTATAAGATTCAATGGCATGTCCAAGCGTATGTCCGTAGTTAAGCGTTTTTCGAAGCCCTTTTTCAAAAGGATCTTGAGTGACTACAGCGTTTTTAATGAGAACAGATTCCCATAATAATTCTTCAAGACCTTCTATATCTTTCTCATTAAGAATTTTAATTTTACTCCAATATGCTTTAGAATGAATTAATCCATGTTTAAGCATCTCTGCATATCCTGAGGTTTTTTGATTGTCAGGAAGTGATTTTAAAAACTGTGTGTCTATTAAAACTAAATTAGGGTTGTTTATCACTCCAATCTGATTTTTAATCAAACCTAAATCTACTCCATTTTTTCCTCCCACTGAAGCGTCTACCATAGCTAGTAGGGATGTGGGTATATTGATAAAATCTATCCCTCTTTTAAAGGTAGAGGCAACAAAACCTCCTAGATCTGTAACAACGCCTCCCCCTAAATTAATGATAAGACTTTGTCGATCTGCTCCTTTTTCCGAAAGTTCATTCCAAAGCGTTAGGCAAGTTTCAATGTTTTTATTGGTTTCACCTTCTGGAATCTCTAAAAATATTGGGGTGCTATTAAAAGAATAATTCTCTAAAAATAAAGGAGTGCATAGCTTTTTTGTGTGGGTATCTGAAATTACAAAAATCTTGGAGGGATTTATTTTTTTTAGTTCTTTATTAAAAGCATCCCAGGCTCCAGAATTGCAATAAACCGAACCTTTATCTTTAAGGATTTCCTTCATGTAATTTCGTCTTTTGTTGAATTAAATAATGTCAAAACTAAGTATATTTGTTTTAAAATTATAATATGAAAGCAAATACTCTTTTCAACAATACGGAAACCGCTTTTAAGCTTAAAAGTGATTCACAATTAGAACGTGCTTATTTTCTGTTTAAAATGATATCAAAAGAGCCTTTGGTACGTATTGGGACTGCTGCAACAAAGTTTGCACTTAATTTAAATTTACCGGTTGAAGGCTTGATTCGATCCACAGTTTTCGATCATTTTTGCGGAGGTATAAACGAAAAGGACTGTATGTCAGTTGTCGGTCATTTAAAAGATGTAGGGGTTAGTTCAGTATTAGATTATTCTGTAGAAGGGAAAGAAGGAAGAGAGCAGCTTGATGCTACTTTGGAAAAAGTACTTGAATTAACAGATTTTGCTAAAACAAAACCAACAATGCCTTTTTCAGTTTTCAAGCCCACAGGTTTAGGGAGATTTGAGTTATATAGAAAAATCACTGAAAAAGAAATATTAACTTCTACAGAAAAAGAAGAATGGGAGGGTATAGTTGAACGATTTGATAAAGCTAGCAAAGCAGCGTTAGATACTAATATAACATTACTTATAGATGCTGAGGAAAGTTGGATGCAGGATGCTGCAGATGATCTTTGTGAGCAAATGATGGTAAAATACAATAAGGATAGGGCTGTGGTGTATAATACCTTACAATGCTATCGTTGGGATCGATTAGATTATTTAAAAGAACAACACGCCAAAGCAAAAGCAGCTGGCTATAAATTGGGTTTTAAAATAGTTCGAGGAGCTTATTTAGAAAAAGAGAATGAACGAGCAGAAGAAAAAGGATATAAAACCCCAATGCATAAAAATAAAGAAGCTACCGATGAATGTTTTAATACTGTAATGCGATATATTTTAGAAAATATTGAGGACATAGAACTTTTTATTGGGACTCATAATGAAGAAAGTAATTATTTGGCAATGGATTTGATGAATATCTTAGGGATAGCTGTAAACGACACTAGAGTGTGGTTTGGGCAATTGTATGGAATGAGTGACCATATCACCTTTAATATTGCTACAGAACGATATAATGTAGCTAAATACATTCCTTTTGGACCTGTTAAAGACGTGATGCCTTACTTGATTCGTCGTGCTGAAGAAAACACTTCAGTTGCTGGACAAACAAGTAGAGAGCTTTCTTTACTTAAAAAAGAGAGGAAACGTAGGAAGATTTAGTGTTTTAACCTAAGTTTTTAGTTTTCAAATTACAGTCAATAAGAAGTAGTGTTTTGTTTACTCAATAACAAAAATATCTTGGACTGTCACTTTATCATTACAATTTTCTAAAGTTATCTTAAGATGTTTATCTGAATTGGACGATTCTTTTGGAGCAGTTTTCCCTTCAATCACATATATGTTACAAGAGTCTAATTGGGTATTGCTTTCATTAAAAAGAACATCTCCTTTTAGTAACACATAAGAAATAGCTGCGGTATCTAATTGAAATTGATTTAGTTTATTCAATGTATTGTCAGAAAACACACGATCTTTTAATCTAATGTTTTTAAGGGTTCTGGAGTTGGGACTATAATCAAATTCGCAAGAGGCACCACTACCGCCTACAAAAAAATAGAGTAAAATTAGGCCAAGTCCAAAGCCGCCAAAGTAAAATGCAAAACGTTTTAAAAGACTCATGTACAGGGTGTTAGGTTAGGAGTTTTGGTTTAGAGGTTTTCAGTAATCGCTGTTCTTTTTTCTAAAATCAAAAGATTAACAGGTTAATGTCACTATAAGACATATCGAACCAATTTGCTACGGATTTATTCGTTAAAATTCCGCGGTAAAAGTACAACCCATTTTTTAAACCACTATCAAATCTTATGGCATTTTCTAAGCCACCAGATTCTGCTATATCTAATAAGTAGGGAGTAAAGATGTTGCTTATAGCAATAGAGGCAGTTTTTGGGTATCGTGCAGGAATATTAGGTACTCCATAATGAATTACATCATGTTTTATGATGGTAGGTTTGTTGTGAGAAGTCATTTGGGTAGTTTCAAAACACCCTCCTGTATCGATACTTACATCAATAATAACAGCTCCTTTTTTCATGTTTTCTACCATGTTTTCTGTTACTACAACAGGCGATCTATTTTTCCCTCTTAAAGCTCCAATTGCAACATCACATCTGCGTAAGGCTTTCATTATATATTTGGACTGTAGGGTAGAAGTGTATAAGGTTCTTCCTACATTAACCTGTAATTTTCTTAGTCGTGTAATAGAGCTATCAAAAACTTTTACATTAGCTCCTAAACCCAAAGCAGACCTAGTGGCAAACTCACCAACGGTACCAGCTCCGATAACGACTACTTCAGCTGGTGGAACTCCACTTATATTTCCTAAAAGCAGGCCATTTCCTTTTTCTGCGTTGACCATTAACTCTGCAGCTATTAAGACAGAAGCTGTTCCAGCTATTTCGCTCAATGCCTTTACAACAGGATAACTATGGTCTTCATCTTTTATAAACTCAAAAGCTAAGGCAGTAATTTTTTTTTTTGCCATAGCTTCAAAATATTCCTTATTACAAGTTTTTAATTGTAATGCAGAAATTAAAACAGTTTTGGGATTAATGAGTTCAATCTCATCTAGGGTAGGAGGTTCTACTTTTAAAATAATAGAACAACCAAATACTTTTTTAGTGTCTTTGGTTAGTTCTGCACCAGCTTCACTATAATCTGTATCGAAAAAACCTGCTTCATTACCTGCACCATTTTCAACTATTACGTTATGGCCATTGGCAACAATAGCAGCAACGGCATCTGGAGTTAGACAAATACGCTTTTCTTGAAAATAAGTTTCTTTAGGTATGCCAATAAAAAGTTTTCCTTTTTGTTTGGCAATTTCTAAGGTTTCTTCCTGAGGAAGTAATTGTGCTTTGGTAAATGGTGATTTTGGCTTGGACATTAGTGATTTGTTGGATGCACCAAGTTACGCAATTAATTATTAAATATAAGAAATGAAATATTATCTAAATAGATCTCTAACTTGTTGCCAGGTAGTTCTATTTTGACCTAGTTCTTCTTCAAAAGATTTTAAATCATCATCATGAATTTTAGCAAATAGTTTAGCGCGAATTACATAAACAAATGGTATTAAAACCATCATAAGTGGCAAAACATAATATAATTCTAATTCATCCAAACTATTACTTTCGTTAATTACTCCCCATAGTTGAAAGGTATACATTGAGATAGGTACCAAAATAATCCAGTGCCACCAGTGTCTACATGTGAAAAACCATAATAAAAGTAAATATAGAGGAATTGCTTTACCAGTAAAATACCAAGCAAAAGCATACCAATTTGGAAAGCTTGTATTTATTGTAAAAAACGAAGTTTCCCAGATAGGTGTATCAGGGAAACTTTCGTATAAATAAAATAAGAAAGGTGTTATTGCAATAAGGAAAACAACAATTGTCCCTATTACTAACGCTTTTTTATCCGTTTTGTAATGGCTTAAGATTTTTGTCGACTTGTTGTTCTGTTTGTCCATCTTCAATACTTTCAGGAGTACAAGAAACAAATAGACCAGCTCCTAAGATTGCAACGATAAATAATACTTTTGTAAGTTTCATAATGTTCTTTTTTTGTGAGGTTAATAGTACAAACCTATCACAGAAAAAGACAAGTATATAAATTAAGATGGGCGTATCTTAGTAAGTTACACTTTTTTCAATACTATCCTTCTTAAAAACTTGCGATTTGGGACATCAATTTAAAAGTAATTATTGCGTAAATGTTATCGTTATCAATTTATTTCACTGGCATTATGTTAATTGTTCTACTTTCGTTTTTATTCTTTATTAAATTAATTTTCGTGTTTTCTGAAGGAAGCAAGTTTTTTATGTTTTCTGGCCATTCTATTAAAACCCAGTGTTCACTATAAAAATATTCTTCAATACCTATGTCTAAAGCTTCTTCTTCATTCTTTATTCTGTAAAAATCGAAATGAAATACTTTGTCATTATCAATTTTATATTCATTTACTATTGAAAAGGTGGGACTACTAATGGTATCTGTTACACCTAATCTTTTAGCGATCTCTTTTATCAATGTTGTCTTACCTACTCCCATGTTACCATAAAATAATAAAACCTTATTTGAAGTATTTAATAATACTTTTTCAGCAATCTCAGGTAAATTATGTAATGTAAATGTGTATTCCATTGGTTCGCTTAAAAGCAAATATAAAAATATAAATCGATTATTTACAAATAAAATCGATTAAATGCATTAACGTAGGAACATCCTTACAAATATATTACTTAGGATCTAAAACAGCAAAGGGAATGATGACTTCTTCTAAAGAAATACCTCCATGTTGATAAGTGTTTCTGTAATAATTTACAAAATGGTTAAATCTATTGGGATAGGCAAAGAACATATCTCCTTTGGCAAAAATAAAAGAACTGCTCATATTTATGGTGGGCAGATGTATGTCTTTCGGGTTTTTAGAAACTAATACATCTTTTTCCTCAAAGGATAAGCTCCTTCCTGTTTTGTATCTAAGGTTTGCGCTAATATTTCTATCGCCTATAACTTTAGTAGGGTTTTTTACATTAATTGTACCGTGGTCTGTTGTTATTATTAGTTTAAAGCCTAATTGCGATGCTTGTTGAATAATGTCTAATAAGGGTGAGTTTTTAAACCAACTTTGTGTTAATGATCTATAGGATTTGTCTGTAGAGGCTAATTCCTTTATAACTTCCATTTCAGTCTTTGAATGAGAAAGCATATCTACAAAATTGTAAACTACCGCAACAAGATCATTGTTTTTATGACTTTTAAAATTGTCAGATAATTTTTTACCCTGTTTTAAACTAGAAATTTTATGATAACTCCAGTTAATATTCACACCCAAACGTTTTAATTGTGATTCTAAAAACTCCTTTTCATACATGTTTTTTCCACCTTCATCGGTATCATTTAACCAATAGTTGGGATGTAGCTTCTCCATATCGCTAGGCATTAATCCTGAAAAAATAGCATTACGGGCGTATTGTGTTGCTGTGGGAAGTATGCTATAATAAAGTTCCTCGACGCTACTTTTATAGCTACTTGCTAAAAAAGGTTCAAAAGCTTTCCATTGATCGTAGCGCAAATTATCCACCACAATCAATAATGTTTTTTGTTGCGTTATTACTGGTAGAATTTTGTCTTTAAATAATGTATGTGACATTACAGGGGCGTCATGGTTATGTTCAAACCAATTGGGATAATTTTTATCTATAAACTTACAAAACTGAATATTTGCTTCGGTTTTTTGGGATTCTAAAATTTCGAACATACCAGAATCATCTATGTTTTCTAACTCTAATTCCCAATACACTAGTTTTTGATACATCTCTACCCATTCTTCATAAGAGTTAACCATAGATAAATCCATCGCAATTTTCCTGAATTCTTGCTGATAATTAGAGGTGGTTTTTTCTGAAACCAATCGAGTATGGTCTAAATTCTTTTTTAAACTCAAAAGAATTTGATTAGGGTTTACAGGTTTAATTAGGTAATCGGCAATTTTAGAACCAATAGCTTCCTCCATAATATTTTCTTCTTCACTTTTAGTGATCATTACTACGGGTAGTGAAGATTGATGTTCTTTTATCTCTGCTAGAGTTTCAATACCTGTTAATCCTGGCATGTTTTCATCTAGAAATACAATATCGAACTTTTGTCTTTTTAACTCTTCAAGCGCTTCAGCACCACTTTTTGCTTCAGTAACTTTATAATTTCTCTTTTCAAGGAAAATAATATGTGGTTTTAATAATTCAATTTCGTCGTCTACCCAAAGTACTTTTATATCGCTCATATATGTATATTTGTTTTTTATTTATTTAAAAATGAATTTAAAGAGTACTGCAAATTTAATTCCGAAGTACTTTAAAAATCATTCTTTTATTAAAAATATTATAAAGATTGAATTCGCAAAACAAACTCAAAATCATTAACGACCCAATTTATGGATTTATTACTATAGCCAGTCCTCTCATTTTTGAATTAATTGAACATAAATACTTTCAAAGATTGCGTAGAATATCACAAATGGGGATGTCATATTTAGTGTATCCAGGCGCACATCACACTCGTTTTCACCATGCATTGGGTGCGATGCATTTAATGCAAAAAGCAGTGCAAGTACTTCGTTTTAAAGGGGTGAACATTTCTGATAAAGAGGCCGAAGCGTTGTATATTGCCATTCTTTTACATGATATTGGACATGGTCCTTTTTCTCATGCCATGGAACATAGCATAGTTGAAAATGTAGATCATGAACAAATTTCTTTGCTTTTTATGGATGCTTTAAACAAAGAATTTAACAACAGATTAACGCTTGCCATTCAAATATTTAAAAACGAATACTCTAGAAACTTCTTTTGTCAGTTAATTTCTGGTCAATTGGATATGGATCGTATGGATTACTTAAAACGAGATAGTTTTTATACTGGTGTTTCTGAAGGCGCAGTAAATTCACAGCGATTAATTAGCATGCTTAATGTATTTGAAGATAATTTAGTAGTTGAAGAAAAAGGAATTTACTCGGTAGAAAAATTCATTATTGCCCGGAGATTAATGTATTGGCAGGTGTATCTTCATAAAACAGGATTGGTAGCAGAGCAATTATTATTATTATTATTAAAAAGAGCAAAGGAGCTTACAGCTATGGGGATAATATTGCCAGCAAGTAAGGCTTTGACTTTCTTTTTAAACAAAACGATAACTTTAGATAAGTTTGATACAGAAGTATTAGATACTTTTGCAAAATTGGATGATTATGACATTTTTTCAGCAATGAAATCCTGGATATCTGAAGATGATTTTGTTTTAAAAAATATTTCAGAAATGTTGCTTTATAGAGATTTACTTAAAATTGAAATGCAAACGGAACCTTTTTCAGAAGAAAAAATTAATAATGCCAAGGATTCTATGATGAACAAGTATGCTATAACAGAAAAAGAAGCGTCGTATTTTGTTTTTACAGGAACCATTACAAATCAAGCTTATAGTATGGATAAAGACACTATTAATTTACTTACAAAGTCTGGAGAAATTATAGATGTAGCACAAGCAAGTGATCAATTAAATTTAAAAGCACTTTCAAAAGTTGTACTAAAAAATTATATGTGTTTCCCAAAAACTAAATAGTTATCCTTTTTTTCTATTTTTGTAATGAAATTAAAATATTAATTAAAACCAACCTGTGAAATTTACAGCAGCTCAAATAGCCGGGATTTTAGAAGGCGAAGTAGATGGTAATCCAGATACAGAAGTTTCTAAACTCGCAAAGATTGAAGAAGGAGTAGAAGGTAGTCTTACCTTTTTAGCCAATCCCAAATACACAAATTTTATATATACAACAAAAGCATCAATTACTATTGTAAATGATGACTTTGTACCAGACCAAGAAATAAGTACTACTTTAATTAAAGTGAAGGATGCATATAAATCATTTTCAAAATTATTAGAATATTACAATCAAGTTAAAATGAATAAAACAGGAATAGAACAGCCTGTTTTTGTTTCGGAAAGTGCATCATATGGAGAAGACATATATATAGGTGCATTTGCTTATTTGGGTGAAAATGTAAAAGTTGGTGATAATGTAAAAATTTACCCTAATGTTTATATAGGAGATAATGTAGTTATTGGAGATAATGTGACACTTTTTTCTGGTGCTAAGATTTATTCAGATACTATAATAGGGAGTAATTGTGTAATTCATAGTAATGTAGTTCTTGGAGCTGACGGATTTGGATTTACACCTAATGAAAAAGGGGAGTTTACAAAAGTACCACAAACTGGAAATGTTGTAATTGAAGACCATGTCGATATTGGTGCAGGGACCTCAATAGATAGAGCTACTTTAGGTTCAACTATTATTAGAAAAGGTGTTAAATTAGATAACCAATTACAGATTGCTCATAATGTCGAGATTGGTAAAAACACAGTGATTGCTGCACAAACAGGAATTGCGGGCTCTACTAAAATTGGTGAGAATTGTATGATAGGTGGTCAGGTAGGGTTTGCAGGGCATTTAACCATAGGCAATTTTGTAAAAATACAAGCCCAAAGTGGAGTAGGAAGAAATATAAATGATGGTGAGGCGATTCAAGGATCTCCATCGTTTAATTATGGAGCTTTTAATAAGAGTTATGTTCATTTTAGAAACCTTCCAGAAATAATTAATAGATTAAATTCAATAGAGAAAATTATAAAAAATGATTAAAAGTTTTCATAAGCAGACTACTATTGTAAACGAAGTTACCGTGAAAGGTGTCGGTTTACATACAGGAAAAGATGTAACAATGACATTTAAACCTGCACCTGAAAATTATGGTTATGCATTTACTCGTATAGACCTAGAAGGACAACCTGTAATTGAGGCAGATGCTAGTTATGTAACAAATACTCAAAGAGGAACAAACCTTGAAAAACATGGAGTGAGTATCAATACATCAGAACATGTACTTGCGGCATTGGTTGGTTTACAAATAGATAATTGTATTATAGAACTAAATGCATCTGAACCACCAATTATGGATGGATCCTCTAAATATTTTGTAGAAATTTTAGAAGAAGCTGAAATCGTTGAGCAGGAAGCTTTACGAGAAGAATTTATTGTAACTGAAATTATTTCATTTAAAGACGAAGAGTCAGGAAGTGAAATTTTGATTATGCCAGCAGATGATTACCAACTAACTGCCATGGTTGATTTTGGAACTAATGTATTGGGTACTCAAAATGCATCTATTAACCATATTACTGAGTTTAAAGAGGAGATTTCTAATGCCCGAACCTTTAGTTTTCTACATGAGATTGAAATGTTATTAGATCACGGCCTTATTAAAGGAGGAGATTTAAATAATGCCATTGTTTATGTAGATAAAGAATTATCTCCAGAAACTATGGAGAAACTAAAAGTAGCCTTTGGTAAAGATTCTATTTCGGTGAAACCCAATGGGATTTTAGACAATCTAACCCTACATCATCCTAACGAAGCCGCAAGACATAAATTATTAGATGTAGTTGGGGATTTAGCATTAATTGGCACACGAATTAGAGGAAAAGTTATTGCAAATAAACCAGGACATCAAGTTAATACTCAGTTTGCAAAGAAGCTTTCTAAGATTATTAAGATTGAAAAAAGGAATAGATTGCCAGTTTACGATTTAAGTAAACCACCAGTAAAAGATATTAATGCAATAATGGAAATGTTGCCACACAGGCCTCCATTTTTATTCATTGACAAAATATTAGAAATATCTGATGATCAGGTTATAGGGTTGAAAAATGTAACTATGAACGAACCATTTTTTGTAGGACATTTTCCAGGAGCTCCCGTAATGCCTGGAGTTTTAATTGTTGAAGCTATGGCTCAAACAGGAGGGATATTACCATTGAGTTTGGTGCCTGATCCTGAAAACTATCTGACTTATTTCTTAAAAATAGATAATGTAAAATTTAAAAAGCAAGTAAACCCAGGAGATACATTAATATTCGATCTAAAGTTAGTAGAACCTATGCGAAGAGGAATTGTACTTATGTCTGGAAAAGCATATGTTAATGATGTCCTTGTTACTGAAGCTGAGTTAATGGCTAAAATTGTTAAAACAAAAAACCTATAAATGAATCAACCACTAGCATACGTACATCCAGGGGCGAAAATTGCCAAAAATGTTGTCATAGAACCTTTTGCAACGATACATAATAATGTGATTATTGGGGATGGAACATGGATAGGATCTAATGTAACCATTATGGAAGGAGCACGAATTGGTAAAAACTGTAGTATTTACCCTGGTTCTGTTATTTCTGCAATACCACAAGATTTAAAATTCCAAGATGAAGAAACAACCGTAGAAATAGGTGATAATACAACACTACGTGAATATGTAACAGTAAATAGGGGGACTGTAGATCGTGGAAAAACAGTTATTGGTAAAAATTGTTTGATAATGGCCTATTGCCATATTGCACATGATTGTATTGTTGGTGATAATTGTATATTTTCAAATAATAGTACATTGGCAGGTCATGTTACTGTTGGAGATTATGCTATTTTAGCAGGGATGACTGCCGTTCATCAATTTTGTACATTAGGCAGACATGCCTTTATAACTGGTGGGTCTCTGGTTCGTAAAGATGTTCCCCCATTTGTAAAAGGAGCTCGAGAGCCGATGTCTTATGTGGGGATTAATTCCATTGGTTTGCGAAGAAGAGGTTTTGAACCTTCAAAAATTAGAGAAATCCAAAATATTTATAGAATATTATATCAAAAAGGTTTTAATAATACTCAAGCAGTGAGATTAATTGAAGCTGATATGGAAGCAACGAAAGAAAGAGATGAAATCCTTCAGTTTATTAAAAACTCAAAGCGAGGAATAATGAAAGGATATTTTTCAAATTAATAAAATAGAATAAAAAAGATATGGCAAGTACTTCAGATATTAGAAAAGGATTATGTATTAAATACAATCATGATATTTTTAAAATTATAGATTTTCAACATGTAAAGCCTGGAAAAGGGCCTGCGTTTGTTAGGACTAAACTAAAAAGTGTTACTTCTGGGAAAGTGATAGATAACACCTTTTCAGCAGGACATAAAATTGAAGATATTCGTGTGGAAACTCATAAATTTCAATTTTTATATAGCGAAGGGGATACCTATCATTTTATGAATACACAAGATTATTCTCAAATCCAATTAGAAAAAGATACACTAGATAATCCAGGTCTAATGAAAGAAGGAGAGGTAGTCACCATTCAAATTAACACAGAAGACGATATGCCTCTTTCTGTAGATTTACCAGCACACGTAATATTAGAAGTAACTAGTACAGAACCAGGAGTAAAAGGGAATACGGCAACAAATGCTACAAAACCTGCAACTGTAGAGACTGGAGCTAGTATAAATGTACCTCTTTTTATTAATGAAGGAGATAAAATTAGAATTGATACTGACAAGGGAAACTATCAAGAACGTGTAAAAGAATAAATAATTAGAATTTATTTAAACTTTGTAATAGAATATATTTTAGATGAATTATGAAATTTAACAATCCTCAAACCCTAGAAGATATTGCTAAAATCATTGATTGTGATTACATCGGTAATGCTGAATTTCCTGTATTGGGAATGAATGAAATTCATGTAGTTCAACCCGGTGATATTGTTTTTGTAGATCATCCAAAATATTACGATAAGGCTTTACAATCTCAAGCAACCATTGTTTTAATAAATAAAAAAGTGGATTGCCCTGAAGGGAAAGCACTATTAATATCTAACGACCCTTTTAGAGACTTTAATAAACTAACACAACATTTTAGACCTTTTATTTCTGCTTCGTCTGCTATAGCTAATTCTGCAATTATTGGAGAGAATACAATTATTCAACCCAATGTTTTTGTGGGAAACAATGTTAAAATTGGTGACGATTGTTTAATTCATTCTAATGTTTCTATATATGATAATTCAGTAATAGGGAACAACGTCATTATCCACGCGGGTACAGTAATAGGAGCAGACGCTTTTTATTATAAAAATAGACCTGAAAAATTTGATAAGTTACTAAGTGGTGGGAATGTTATTATTGAAGATAATGTAGATATTGGCGCACTTTGCACTATTGATAAAGGAGTGAGTAATGCTACCCGTTTAGGAGAAGGAACAAAACTGGACAATCAAGTGCATATTGGTCACGATACCATTTTAGGAAAAAGATGCCTTGTTGCTTCGCAGGTTGGCATATCTGGCTGCGTAATTATTGAAGATAATGTTACTCTTTGGGGGCAGGTAGGTGTAAAAAGTGATTTAACAATTGCTAAAGGCACAGAAATTTATGCTCAATCTGGGTTAGGACATTCTACAACAGAAAATAAAATATATTTTGGCTCACCAGCTATAGAAGCCAGAGCTAAATTTAAAGAAATGGCTTATATTAAAAAGCTTCCTGAAGTTTTTAAGAAAATAAATAAATAGAACTAAACAGATTTTTTTTTTAAACACTTCGTAAAGTTTGCATATATTTTCATTTAAAATCCACAGTAAAATAGATATATTTGCACCTATTAAATTTAATTAAAAATTCATACAAATAATGAGTGTTTTAGTAAATAAAGATTCAAAAATAATAGTTCAAGGATTTACTGGGGGAGAGGGAACTTTTCACTCAGAACAAATGATAGAATACGGCACTAATATAGTTGGTGGTGTTACTCCAGGAAAAGGAGGCCAATTACACCTTGATAAACCTGTTTTTAATACAGTTGAAGATGCTGTAACACAAGTAGGAGCTGATACTACAATCATTTTTGTGCCACCTGCTTTTGCAGCCGATGCAATTATGGAAGCTGCAAATGCTGGAATTAAAGTAATTATAACTATTACTGAAGGAATTCCAACAGCAGATATGATTAAAGTTATGGACTATATAAAAGACAAAAATTGTCGTTTAATAGGCCCTAACTGTCCAGGAGTAATTACACCAAATGAAGCAAAAGTTGGTATTATGCCTGGTTTTGTTTTCAAAAAAGGAAAGGTTGGAGTAGTATCTAAATCGGGTACCTTAACTTATGAAGCTGCCGATCAAGTTGTAAAACAAGGATATGGTATTACAACAGCTATTGGTATTGGTGGGGATCCAATTATTGGAACAACTACTAAGGATGCCGTAGAATTGTTAATAAATGACCCTGAAACAGAATGTGTTGTGATGATTGGTGAAATAGGAGGTCAATTAGAAGCTGATGCCGCAAAATGGTATAAAGAGAGTGGAAGTAAAAAACCAATCATTGGGTTTATTGCAGGAGAAACAGCACCAGCAGGTAGAACTATGGGTCATGCAGGAGCTATTGTTGGAGGTTCTGATGATACGGCTCAGGCTAAAAAGGAAATTATGAGAGAACACGGAATTTATGTAGTGGATTCTCCAGCTGAAATTGGCAAAAAAGTTGCTGAAGTTTTGGGATAAAAAAAATTAAGGCATAAAAAAAAGGGCTAAGAAATTAGCCCTTTTTTTTATGCCTTAATTTAGGTCTTTATTTTATCTACTTTCTCTTTTAAATTTTCCTCTAAGAATTCAGTCATTGCATTATAAAAGTCAAATCGGTTTTCTTCATTTCTAAATCCATGACCTTCATCTTCTTTAAGCATATATTGGATATTTACCCCATTTTTTTCAATAGCTTCTACCATTTGGTCAGATTCTGCCTGAACAACTCTAGGGTCATTAGCACCTTGAGCTACAAATAATGCGGCTTTAATTTTATCTACATGAAAAACTGGGCTATTGGCTTTCATCATAATACTATCTTTTGTATTTGGATTACCCACCATTTCGTAGAGCATTTCCTTATAAGGTTCCCAGTAAGGAGGTATGGTTTCCATAAAAGTAAATAAATTAGAAACCCCTACATAATCAACAGCAGCAGCATATAAATCGGGAGTATTGGTGATCCCAGCTAATGTTGCATATCCTCCATAACTACCTCCATAGATTGCGATACGATCTGGATCTGCGATTCCTTCTTCAATTAACCAATGTACACCGTCTGTAACATCGTTTTGCATTTCTTGCCCCCATTTTTTAAAGGACATCTCCCAAAATTCTTTACCATAACCAGTAGATCCTCTAAAGTTCATCTGTAATACAGCATAACCTCTGTTTGCTAAAAGTTGAACTCCAGAATTATACCCCCAATTATCTCTTGCCCAAGGCCCTCCATGTGGATGTATCACAACAGGTAGGTTTTTTGCTTCTCGCCCAACAGGGAGTGTTAAATAACCATTTATTTTTAAACCATCTCTACTGGTATAACTTATGGGTTTCATTTTTGCTAAATGCTCTGGATTTAACCATGGACTCAAATCTGCCATTTTATCAAGTTTATCAGCATTCTTATCGTAATAATAGTAAGAACCTCTAGATCTATCGTTACCAGCATAAATTAAAAACACATCTTCATTTTTATTGCTTGAAGTAATATAGTATTCATTATCCGACCCTAATTTATTTTCAAACATTTCAAATAAACTTTTAGTCTCATTATCTAAAAATTTTCTATTTAACTTTTCTTTGGTATAATTAATATGAGTAGGAACTTTCCTTTTTTCAGAGAAAGAGATTCCATCTATATCTACATCATTGTCAATAAAAATTTCTTCTATTTCTTTATTTTCTTTTAAATTATATTTTACAACTGCTGTTTTATCTCTCCCTAAATTAGAAATTGCATATACAATGTTTCCATTATCAAAATCGAAAAACTGTGGAGATAAAGTTTGCTTAAAATCAGTTGTAATAACTTCTTTAAAATCATCTGTTTCCTTTTCTCTATATAAAATACTGGTATCCACCCCATTAGTGACATAAGCAATTCGAAGCTTACCATTATGATCGGTACCCCAACCCGTTATGTTTCCAGGATTTTCATAGATTAATTTCATATCTCCAGTGAGAATGTTAATTCTATAGGGATCAAAAACTTGTGGAATTCTCTTATTAAGTCCAATAATCATTTCTTCTTCATTATTTTCTAAGTCATCAATTATTTGTGCTCTTACACCATCAAAAGGAGTTAAATCCAATTCATTTTCACCAGTCTTATTTACTGAAAATAGATGGAAGTTTTCGTTACCACCTTTGTCTCTTATATACATTAATTGATTGTTATTTGCCCAAAAATAACCCGCAATATCTCTATCTTCTAAACTAGTAACTCTAACAATAGAATCTGAATCTACCGCTTTTACATGAATATTCATTCTTTTGTTATAGGGCGCTAAATAAGCAATATGAGAGCCATCTGGGGAAATTCGGAAGGTTCTTTTTTCTGAATTTTTAAAAAAATCTTCTACCGATATTATTGGGGGTATGGGGATGCTTGATTTTGCGATTTCAGCAGTGGAATTCGTTTCTTTTGTTTCGTTTGAATTTTTACAAGCTGCTATTAGTACAACAAGTAAAATGAATGTTAATTTCTTCATTTTATATATTTAATTGATTTCCACTAAAATAGCAATTATTTAATTGAAATTAATATTTAATATAAAATTCACTTATTTTATCTCTAAATCGTCCAATAACTTATTATATTAGTGGTTCTATTTTTTTAAAGATAATTATATTAATATGAAGTTATTAGAAGGTAAAACAGCAATCATTACTGGTGGAAGCAGAGGGATTGGGAAAGCAATTGTAGAAATATTTGCAAAACAAGGTGCCAATATTGCATTTACATATAGTTCTTCTTCTGAAGCTGCTAAAGCAATAGAAACTGAAGTTTCTAAAGAAGGTGTAAAAGTTAAAGCTTATAAAAGTGATGCTTCTAATTTTGAACAAGCACAAGAATTAGCAGCCGAGGTTCAAAAAGAATTTGGATCTATTGATATTCTTATCAATAATGCTGGGATTACAAAGGATAACCTATTAATGCGTATGTCTGAAGAAGATTTCGATCGAGTTATCGAGGTAAATCTAAAGTCTGTTTTTAATATGACAAAAGCCGTTCAGCGAACCATGTTAAAGCAACGTAAAGGGTCAATTATTAATATGAGTTCTGTAATAGGAGTGAAGGGTAATGCTGGACAAAGTAATTATGCTGCTTCTAAAGCAGGCATTATAGGATTTACAAAATCTATGGCTATAGAGTTAGGCTCTCGTAATATTCGAAGTAATGCAATTGCTCCAGGTTTTATTATAACCGAAATGACCGATAAATTAGGAGAAGAAACGATTAAAGCCTATCAAGAAGTTATTCCATTAAAGCGTGGAGGAACACCAGAAGAAATTGCAAATGCCTGTGTTTTTTTAGGTTCTGATATGTCTTCCTATATCACAGGTCAAGTCTTAAATATAGACGGAGGAATGCTTACATAAATTATATTTCCTAAACGGTATTTTTATGTCTTCACTTACCATACTTTATATCATTATCTCAGGGATCATTTCTCTAATTTTGGTGTTGTTTATGTATGGTTATAAATCTAAATTTTCCAATAAAGCAAAATGGATTTATGGAATATTGCGATTTACTACTTTATTTTCTATTTTATTACTGCTCATAAATCCAAAATTTAAAACAGAAACCTTTTCAGTTAAAAAGCCTAGTTTACCAGTATTGGTGGATAATTCAGTGTCTATTAAAGAATTAAGTCAATCTGATAAAGTTTTAAATTTTGTAGCATCTCTAGAAAATAATCGGGAACTTAATGAAAAGTTTGATCTAGCTTTTTATTCCTTCGGGAGTGATTTTAAAACTATCGATTCACTTTCATTTAGTGAGAAAAATACAAATATTTCTAAGGCATTATTAGCTACAAACCAATTATATAAAAATGAAAATGCACCAACCTTACTCATTACGGATGGTAACCAAACCTTAGGGAGTGATTATGAATTTAGTACAGTAACTATTAAAAATCCTATATATTCAATTATAGCAGGGGATTCTACTAAATATGTCGACTTAAAAATAGCACAGCTAAACACCAATCGATATGCTTTTTTAAAAAATAAATTTCCTATTGAAACCATTGTATTATATAGTGGAGTTGCCCCAATTAACTCTCAGTTTGTAGTCAAGCAAGGGAATGCTATAGTGTATCGTAAACAAATTTCTTTTTCTGAAAAAGATAATTCTAAAACATTATCATTTACACTTCCAGCTTCTAAAGTGGGATTGCAAAAATATAGCGCCCAAATTCTTCCTTTAACTGAAGAAAAAAACACCAGCAATAACACAAAACAATTTGCTGTTGAAGTAATTGATCAAGCAACCAATGTGTTAATTGTAAGTTCAATTACGCACCCAGATATAGGAGCAATTAAAAAATCTATAGAGAGTAACGAACAGCGAAAAGTTGCTATAAAACCACCACATGAAGCTTTAAAACTATTAAATGATTACCAATTGGTGATATTATATCAGCCAGATAGAAGTTTTGCAGCGGTGTATTCAGAGTTTAAAAATCTAGGAAAAAACTCATTTACATTTACAGGATTGCAAACCGACTGGAATTTTTTAAATTTTGCTCAAAATAATTTTAAAAAAGAAGTAACCAATCAAACCGAAGAGGTTGAAAGTTCCTTAAACATAAATTATGGAACCTTTGCGATTGAAGATATTGGTTTTAGTGACTTTAGACCCTTAAAAACATTATTTGGTGAATTGGAGATAATAGTGCCAGACGAAATGATTTTAGAGCAATTTATAGATGGATTTTCAACAGAATCTCCTTTATTGGCAACTTCCGAATTAAACGGAAATAGAAATGCAATTTTTGATGGTGAAGGGTTTTGGCGATGGCGTGCTCAATCTTTTTTGGGAACTAATAGTTTTGAAGATTTCGATAATTTTATTGGAAAATTGGTGCAATATTTAGCTTCAAATGAACGCAGAAGTAGATTAGAAGTTAGTTCTGAAACATTTTATTATAATAATAACCCCATTAGGATTTCTGCTCAATATTTTGATAAAAATTATGTTTTTGATTCTCGTGTAAATTTATTTATTAATGTCATTAATATTGAAACAAAAGCATCCTCTGAATTTCCGATGTTATTAAAAAATAATTTCTTTGAAGTGGATTTGAATAGCCTAACAGCTGGCGAATATCAATTCTCGGTTTTTGCTAAAGATGAAGCTGTTTCAAGAAGTGGCTCGTTTACTATTTTAGATTTTAATGTAGAGCAGCAATTTTTAAATGCAGATGTAACAAAACTGACTAAAGTAGCGACTAATACTAATGGAAAAGCTTATTTTATTTCTGAAAGTGAAACGTTAATCTCCGACTTATTATCAGATAATAGATTTCAACAAATTCAAAAAAGAGAACAAAAAATAGTACCTTTAATAGATTGGAAGTATTTATTGGGACTAATTGTTCTAACTTTGTCTATGGAATGGTTCTTGCGAAAATACAATGGACTTATATAAATAATTTACTAAAACTAAATATAAAAAAAATGGAAAAATTACCTAAAATTGGAATACCTGTAATCGTGATACTTATTTTGGCGATAATATTAGTTGCCAAATCTGCTATTACTATTGGTTCAGGAGAAGCAGGAGTATTGTATAAAACTTTTGATAATGGTGTTGTAACAGATAAGCCACCATTAGGAGAAGGGTTTCATATTATTGCACCTTGGAATAAAGTGATTGTTTATGAAGTAAGACAACAAGAAATATTTGAAAAAATGCAAGTGCTTTCTTCAAATGGACTGGAGATAATATTAGAAGCTACTGCTTGGTTTCAACCTCAAAATGAATTTTTAGGGAAACTACATCAAGAAAAAGGACAGAATTATGTTTCTAGGGTATTGCAACCTGCGATTCGTAGTGCAGCTAGAAGTGTTGTTGGGCGTTATACACCAGAGCAATTGTATTCTAGTAAAAGAGATGTTATTCAAGTTGAAATATATGAAGAAACAAAAAAAATTGTTTCAAATCAATTCATACAACTTAATGAAATTTTAATACGTGATGTTACCTTACCTAATACCATTAAGGATGCGATAGAACGTAAACTAAAACAAGAACAAGAATCTTTAGAGTATGAGTTTAGATTAGTTACAGCTGCAAAGGAAGCAGAAAAAGTAATTATTGAAGCGCAAGGTAAAGCAGATGCAAACAGAATCTTAAGCGCATCTTTAACGGATAAAATTCTACAAGATAAAGGAATTGAAGCTACAATTAAACTGTCTGAATCTCCAAATAGTAAAGTTATTGTAATTGGTTCAGGAGATAGTGGATTGCCTATTATTTTAGGAAATAACTAGAATTATAAATAGAGCATATTTAAAACCGCTTCATACCCAGAATTATCGGGAGGAGCGGTTTTTTAATTTCTTATTCCAAATTTTTATCAATAAGTAGGTTGATATAATTACTACTAAAATAAGCCATAAGGCAATGTTGTAATTTCCGTATAATATATTTCCAGTTGCAAACATACAGCTGTAAACAAGTAAACAACCTAAGATCATCGCAATAATTCCAGAAGGTACCGACCATTCTTTTGTGCTTTCAATAGCTTTAAAATCCTCATCTTTAAAAGTAGCTATTACTTTTTTCCATCCTGGACCACCAGGGGTGGTTTGTTTGTAAAAATCCCTCAGTGTTTCATTTTTTTCGGGTTTAGTTAAGAAGGTTACCAATACCCAAACAATAGTTGTTATCAATACTACTAGTGGAAATTTAGTCCAGGCGGGAAAAACTCCTTCCACTAGATTACCCAAGTCATTTTTATGATCAAATAATATTGTTTTTAAGTCAGTAAAATTTAAGAGTATTGAAATGATTCCTGAAGCAAACATTGCAGAAATTTCACTCCAAGCATTGATTCTCCACCAAAACCATCTTAAAATAAAAATCAATCCAGTACCTGCACCAAACATTAAAATGATTTCGAATAATTGAAGCGCATTAGTAAGTACTAAAGCCAATAAAGCACTGAAAAACATTAAAACGATTGTGGACAAACGTCCTACATTTACTAATTTTCTTTCTGAAGCTTTTTTATTTACCTGTTGTTTGTAAAAATCGTTTACAATATAAGAGGAACCCCAATTTAAATGTGTAGATATCGTAGACATATAAGCAGCACCTAAAGAAGCTAAAACAAGACCGAGTAATCCTGCAGGCAATTTTGTAAGCATTGCTGAATAGGCTAAATCATGGCCTAATTTACTTTCTTCAACATTTGGAAAAGCCTCTTGAATACTTACCAAATCTGGATATATGACTAACGATGCTAAGGCTACTAATATCCATGGCCAAGGGCGCAAAGCATAATGCATAATATTAAAGAAAAAAGTAGCACCTATGGCATGATTTTCATTTTTTGCTGCGAGCATACGTTGAGCGATATATCCGCCACCTCCAGGTTCTGCACCTGGATACCAAGCACTCCACCATTGTACAGCGAGGGGTATAATAAAAATTCCAATTAAAGCTTCTTTATCTGAAAAATCTGGAAGTATAGAAAGTTTACTGGAAACATTCTCATGACTCATTAATTTTGACAATCCTCCAACTTCAGGAATATTAACTAAATAATATGCCGCTCCAATGGCACCAACAATAGCCACAAAAAACAACACAAAATCGGTATATACTACGCCTCTAAACCCTCCAAGGGCACTAAAAATTACCGTTATAGTACCTGCAATTAATACAGTTTCAACAGGGGAGAGCCCCAACATTACTTGTCCTATTTTAATAGCTGCTAATGTTACCGCAGCCATCGCCATTATATTAAATATAACACCAAGATATACAGATCTAAATCCTCTTAAAAAATGAGCTGGTTTTCCGCCATATCGAAGATCATAAAATTCCATATCGGTACTAACATTTGATTTCCGCCATAGTTTGGCATAAACAAAAACAGTTAGTAGTCCTGTTAATAGGAAAGCCCACCAAACCCAGTTTCCAGAAACTCCATTGTTTCTTACAATATCGGTTACCAAATTGGGAGTGTCTGTAGAAAATGTGGTTGCTACCATAGAAAACCCAAGTAACCACCATGGCATACTTCGATTCGATAAAAAATATTCTGAGGTGTTCTTTCCAGATTTTTTTGAAACTACAATCCCTATAGTTAAAACTAGGGTAAAAAATGAAATAATTAATACCCAATCTAAGGTGGCTAATATCATAAAAAATGTAGATTAATGTACTTTATGTGAATTTGCTTGTCCTACCCAATCGTCACGTTCAATTCTACCAGGAAAGAAATCGATAAGTTCTGTTATGGTTTTAATGTCTTCGAAAGTAAATTTACTGATCTGATCAAAATTGTAAATTCCGATCTCATTTAACCTTTCTTCAATATAAGGACCAATCCCATTGATTTTAGTAAGGTCATTTTTTTCACTGTTATTGGCAATACCAAAATTATCGAAGTTGAGTTTAGGTTTTGTTTTAGTATAGGTAATATAACTTGTTCTTGTTTTTTCAGGAACGGTTTTGGAAGTTTGAATTTTCTTTGGTTTTTTGATTTGCGCTTCAATTAACTGCTCTTGAGTTTCTTTTACAACCTTAATTATTTTTGGTTTTATTTCGATAAATAGAGAATCAATATCGTTAGTATTCTTATTTCTTAGGCTTGCATTATGTTTTTCCTTTAAATAAGTTATCTTTTTCTTTAACTCTTTTATAATGGCCTTATACTTTGTTTTTTGGAACCAAAATGAAGAAAAATAACCAATTAAAAAGGTACTAAGCATTAATATAAAAACACCTAAATATTGAGAAAATAAATTTGTTGTTTCGATAATTTGTAACATTTTATTTAAAAATAATTTCTATTCTTCTGTTTGCAATTCTACCGCTATGCGTATTATTATCATCAATAGGTTCAGCTTCCCCCTTTGAGGACGCTTTAAGTAGTGATTTATCAAAATTTCCTTTCGAAATTAAATACAATTTAACTTGCTTCGCGTATTTTAAACCAATATTATAATTATCCAAACCATTGCCGATTTTATCTGTATGACCTACAATATCAATCTTTTTGTTTGGATTATTGCTGAAATATACAATCAATTCACTCAATAATAGTTTTAGATCATTGTTTACTAATATTCCAGACTCTGAAAACTTTGGGTAAACAGTTCTAATCTTTGGAAAACTTTTTTTAAGTAACGTGATCCTGTTTTGGTCTAATGGTTTAAATGTAAAATATATACCGTTATTAAAAACATTATTTTTATTAAATATAATATCTTTTATAACAGATTTTATGACCATTTTTTCTTTAGGTACTCCAATTTTTATTAATTGGTTATAAATATGTTCAGCTCTTTGTATTCCTAGATTCGGTGTTATTACACCCTCTTTTGGGCTATATAGAGAATTGATATGCAGTTCCTGATCTAGATGCTCCAAAAAGTAGGTGTTAATTTTATATTTATAATCTATTACTGAAATGGGGATGTTAATTTCAATAGTATTTTTTATAACTGAAATGCCTTCAGTAAAAGCAAATATGATATCCCCAGAATCATTAGTTGCTTTTAGACCAATAATAGGTTCTTTCTTTAGTAATGACAGAGTATCTTTTATTGTTATCGATCTCTCTGTGTTTTTTTGAAGTGAATCCCCATCTGTTTTTTTTAAAGGTAGATTATTGTTAATTGATTCATCTATCTGTTTGTTTTCAATTAACTCTTTTTCTAATATTGCTGATTCGGTTTTTGGTTGGAGCCATGAATAAACCCATAGTCCAAAAATGGACCATACCGAAAAAACTACAAAAGCAATTAAAAAATTTTTCATTCTTTGTAATGTGTTTCTAAACAGTAATTTGACTTCATACAAGGTGAATAATCAAATCTATAAAAATTATTTAGTTAATTTTGATTTGAATTAATATGTTTTCCACATAATTTTTAACAAGATATCAAGGAAAAGATTGTAAAAAAAATAGATCCTGTTTTCTAAGTGTTGAAAACAGGATCGAACTTATATAAGGGTTGTACTTAATTAATTTAACCAACCTTTAGTGGTAACACTTTTACTATACATAAATAAGAAAATCCCAATTACGAGAATCATAATAGGCATAATCAATCCACCGGGACCATAAACTTCCATAGAATTACTAATAAAGAAATTATAAATCATTTGAACAATAATACCTATTAATGAAATTGTGAATAACAGATTGGCCAATTTCTTTCTTAATAATAAGGCTAAAGAACCTAATAATCCTCCAAAAACAGCAAGTGCAAATGCCGCAGTTGCCCAGACAGGGACATTATCGTATAAAGCTCTTTCGGCTTCAGGAAGTAATTCTTTTGCTTCATCTGTCATATAAGCTTGTGTTAAGTATGCCATAACACCCATAATATTCCAAATAAATGCAATTACAGCTATGATCCAATACGCTGCTTTTGGTTTTGTAGTTGTTGTCATAAAAATTGGTTTTATTGATTATTAAAATTTGTATGAATGTAAGAGAATTGTTTTTAATTTGCAAATAAGTGATTTATTGGGAGTTATGTTTGTCGTTTATTTTTGTAGTATCTTTAAAACAAAAACACACTATGAGTACCATTCCAACAGCTGCATTTGCCTTCTTAAAATCTCTTCAAAAAAATAATAATCGGGATTGGATGCAAGAAAATAAAAAAGAATATTTGGGCAACGAAAAAGTACTAAAACAGTTTTATGCCTCTATTGAAAGTAATTTAAACAAAACAGATGAAATATCTAAAGTAAAGGTCTTTAGAATCAATAGAGATGTTAGGTTTAGTAAAGATAAAACTCCTTATAATGTACATAGAAGTGTTAGCTTTAGTAGGGCAGGAGCACAAAGAAGAGGTGGATATTATTTAAGGTTGGAACCAGGAAATACTATGTTGGCTGGAGGATTTTTTTCACCTGAGTCATCAGATTTATTGCGAATTCGAAAAGAGTTTGAAATGGATGCAACAGAGATAAATACTATTTTAAATCAGAAAGAATTTAAAAAAGCATTTGGTGGTTTTAATCAAGACTATGCTGTTAAAACCGCTCCAAGAAATTTTGATAAAAATGATCCTAATATCGACTTAATTAAATTGAAAAGTTTTTTTGTAGTACATTCATTTTCAGATTCTGAAGTGTTTTCAGAAGATTTTGAAGAAAAAGTGATGCACCATTATAAATTGCTTCGCCCATATTTTGATTATATGAGTGAAGTCCTTACCACAGATTTAAATGGAATTTCATTAATTTAACTGGCAAATTGGTAATCTAATAATTGAAGATTACTTTTTAAACTCCCCTTTACAATGCCCATCATCCGTTTGTTTAGGGCAGAAGAATTTAAAACATAAAGTTGATGTTCTTCAATGGTAAACTGACCAATAATAATTCCTTTTAAAGAATTTCTGAATTTCATGTCTTTATGAACCGCATTTTCAATATAATCCAATCGCTTTTCGACAGGAAGATCATAAAAAACATTTTTATGTTTTTTAATGTAATGTTTAAAAACTTCTACTAACAATTCGCTTTGTAACAGAACAATTGGCCGTATGGTTTTGTTTTGAAAACATTCTTCAGAAGACATTGAAGTGGAAATAATAGCAGAAGGAATTTCAGGTCGTAATTTGAGTAATCCAGATTCTCTTGAGTCCATATCTTTTGGGTTTTAATAAAATTAAAGTTTTATTATTACCTTTTTTAAGAAACTCTAAATAGTTATAAACTTTGTTTTCAACATTTTAAATTTAAAAATCAAAAGAATAAAAACTGTGTTAACTGCTTACTGTATGGGTGTTAGTGCTTGGAAATTCAAAGATTTCTAAATCAAAATAAGGGGCAGATGCTACCAAGTGGTCAAAAATATCTGCTTGTATATGCTCATAATTCACCCATTCTTTATCATTACTAAAACAATAAACTTCTATGGGGATACCTCGATCTGTTGGAGCCAAATGCCTTACCATTAAAAACATATCTTTGTTTACAGCTGGGTTATCGTGCAAATAAGCATCGATATATTTTCTAAAAACCCCTAAATTGGTTTGGTTTTTTCCGTTGATAAGTAGCGTTTTGTCTATAGTATTTTTCTTATTAAAACTGTCATTATCCTTCTCTCTATGTTCCAAATAGGGCTTTATAAGGGAAATATTTTTAAGGTCATCAATAGATTGTTTGGATAAAAAGGTAACGGAACTTTGTTTTATATATAGGGCTCTTTTAATTCTTCTTCCTCCGGATTCCTGCATTCCACGCCAATTCTGAAAGGAATCTGAGGTTAAACTGTAAGTAGGAATTGTTGTAAAGGTTTTGTCAAAATTTTGAACGCGAACTGTAGCTAGATTGATTTCTATTACATTTCCATCTGCTCCATATTTACTGAAGGTTATCCAATCCCCAATTCTCACCATATCGTTTATGGTTACTTGAATGCTGGCAACAAAACCTAGTATGGTATCTTTAAAAATCAGCAGGATTACTGCTGAAGCAGCACTCATTGAAGCGATACTTATAGTTGAGTAACCCGTGAGTGTATTTACTATAAAAAAGATTGCAATTCCCCAAGCAAACATCATTAAAACTTGACGGTAACTGTCTAAAGGTTTGTCTTTATATTTATCAAATTCTTGTATATATGATCTTATAGATTTTAAAATACTTCTAAAAATATTGACACAAAGTAAAATAATATAAACATCAATTAATTTTAATAATAATGTAGAAACTAATGGTAGCTCATTAAATAATATTGGAATAAAATACCATGAAATAAGTAACGGAACTGCATGGGCAATATGTCTTGGAAAATTGCTTACTATAAGGTGGTCATCAAAGGTTGATTTTGTTTTATTGCTAAATGCCTTAAATAATTTTATAATTAATTTTTTAATGACTAAATCAAGAATAAAGATAATTGCAAAAAATAAGATTCCAAAAATAAAAATATTTAGAGATATGGCTAAATCAGTATTCATTCCATTACCAATGAAATATTCCTGAAACCAATGACTGTATTCTTGTATTTTGTTATTTAACATTTTAAATATTTTCTTTCAGCATAAAAAGGACCAAAAGGTAAAACAGAACATAAAACTACAATTAATAATGTTTGAAAAGACCAATTTAATTTTTGTTTCATAAAAAATGCTCCAAAAATGTAAATAATAAAAAGGATACCGTGTGCCATTCCAACTGCCTGAACTGGTTCAGGAATACTAAATATGTATTTAAGCGGCATTGCGATACCTAATAATATTAAAAAGGATAAGCCTTCTAAAATACTGATTAGGCGAAATGATTTTAATGAAATGTTCATGTGTTTTAATTTTTGGCAAATATACGTAAGCCATCTTCAAAATTATTATGCTAAATTTATTTTTAACAATCAATTAGCACCAATCAACCCTTACAAGGAAACGCCTGATTTAAGGTAGGGTAACTGTTGTTTTTTTTATAGTAAAAGTGCCACCACTCTGTTCTTATGGAATTGAACCCAAATTTCCACATTCCATCAAGAAGAAGTGTTCTGTTTTTTTTTACTTTTTTAGATAAATTAGGATAATCTATATGCGATTCCTTTCCAAAAAAATCGATACCTGTGCCCATATTTACAGAACTTCCATCCAATTTTTCTAATGAAATATCTATGGCTGCTCCTTTATTATGTATAGACCCACCAGTGTTGGGGTTTGCCACATAGGTTGCTCTAGGAATCTTTTCCCACATTTTTTTCTGAACATCGAATGGGCGATAACAATCGTAAATTATAATTCGATATCCTTTAGTAATAAAGTAATCATTAGCGGCGATAAGTTGTTTTGCAACCTGCGGCATAAGGAAGCATTTAGCACAATTGTATAATGACTCTTCAAATATATTATTTGAAGTCGCATATCGAATATCTATGTTGAATTTAGAAGATACTTTTGTTATATCAATTAAGGAATCCTGAGCGATAACTAATGAATTTACTAAGGTAAAAATAATTCCGAAAATATATATTCTAGTCATTACGATAAGAAGGAGTGAAAATTAACGTTATTTTTCTTCAGTAAGCTTTAAAGCCCAATCAACGGCTTCTTTCAAGGATCTAAACCTATTAATACTTTCTTTTGCAAACATCCTTTCAAGCACTACACTAATACCACCACTGTTGTCGTAAGCAACGATACCTGTTGAAATAAATAAATGATATTTTTTGTCAAATTTAACCCATGATTGGGGTTCGATAGAGTAGGAGCTTACCCGATTAGAAATGTAAACTAGTTTTTTTTCTTTCCCATAATGGCTTACCATTAAATCTGAAACAATTTTTACTCTTTTCCAATCAAAATGCACTCCTTCTTTTAATTCTGCAACTACAATTTTATCAAAGAAATAAAAATTACCAAAAGGTAATTTTATTTCTTCGTGCTCTAAATTAATAAAATTTGAATCTTCAACTTTCATTTATAATATGATTGATTTACGAATCTATAAAATAAGGATAATAAATCAAAATAATTATTATTCCTTACTTAATATACGAATTAAGCATCCACAAAGTTTTTTCTGTTTCAGAAATATAATCGCTCATTAAACTAACGGTTCCTTCATCGTCAGCTTCTGCAGCCAAACTAATTATTTCACGCTCTTTTAAAATTAAAACGGAAAAGTTGTTGATGATTATGTTAACCCCTTCAATTCCATTAGTGATCCCTTTTTCTTCTTTTATTTCCGAAATTTTTAAGTAATCGGTAAAGGTGTGTAATGGTTCACCTTCTAATGTCAAAATTCGTTCTGCTATTTCATCTACTTTTATCACTGCATTGTCGTAATATTCTTCAAATTTTAAGTGTAATTCAAAAAACTCACGCCCTTTAATATTCCAGTGTAATCCTCTTAGATTTTGGTAAAATAATTGATAATCTGCTAATAACTCATTTAATCTAAGGCTTAATTTCAATGCTTTTTCTTTATCTATTCCTATGGTGTTTTTCATATTGTTTTTTATTTTATAATGTAAAAATACATTACTTTATTGGCATAATAAATAAATAATATTGATGTTTATTATATTTAAATAGTATTTGCTTATACTGGTTTAAGGACTTAATATTTTTCTAATTTATAAATATTTTAAGTTTTTATACTAGTGAAAATAGTATTTTTGGCGTAATTCTTGTTTGATGAATTCGGATAAAATAAAAATGTCACCTAAAGTAATATTTATAATTGTATTGTTTCTTTTTAGCTATAACCCTTTATTAGCTCAAATTGAAGATACGGATAATTCAGTGCAATTTAATATTGTAGAGGATGATTATAAAGTCCCTGAAGGATACGAATTACCTGCGATTAAAGCACCTAGTTTAACGCCCCCTAATGATTTATTTAAACCCGATGATTTTTCAGATTTGGGAAGAGAAAAAACGGAATTATTAGATTTAACTTTCGAAGAAGACTTTATAGATGTTAAAACAAACAAGGCTCCAAAATATTTTACAAAAGACAAGGCAATTTCCGATGAATATGGTAAAGATCAATATCTTGGACAGCTAAATACACTGTCAGGAAGTGTAACCATAATGTATAGGGATCACGAATATGTAGACGGTGATCGAGTGCGAATTTTCGTGAATGGTGATATTGTAAAAACCAGTGTTTATTTATCAGGGGAATTTAATGGGTTCACTTTTCCATTACAAAGCGGTTTTAATAAAGTAGAATTTCAAGCTTTAAATCAGGGGTCGTCTGGACCAAACACCGCAGAACTACTTATTTATGATGAGGATGGAAATATCTTGTCTTCAAATCAATGGAATCTTACCACAGGGAGAAAAGCTACCGTAACTATTATTAAAGAGTAATTTATAGTTATTAGGGTAGGGTTAACCTTAAATAGATTGTTTCTTATATATCTATAAATGATTATTTAATTCTACTTTTTTTATTTTGATAATAATTTGACTTCAGTAATTGTTTTCAAATTGTAGCGTTTATACATTTTTTGGGAAATATATTAATTGATATTGAAATCTAAAGATAAAGTTATTAATAATAAATCTAAACTACAAGTTAAGTAAGTTTTAGAAACAATAAAAGACAGAGTAGTATGTTATTTACACAGATCTATAAATTACTATGAAAAAAATAATATTGTTATCGCTATTATTACTAACGCTATATAATGCAACTTCTCAAAACTGGACTACAGATTTGGAAGATGCAAAACTAATAGCAAGTCAAAACAAAAAAAAAATAGTTTTAGTTTTTCAAGGTTCAGATTGGTGTGCACCTTGTATTAAATTAGATAGAGATATTTGGAGTACAGAAGAATTTAGGGCCTATGCAAATGACAATTACGTGATGGTAAAGGCTGATTTTCCTAGAAAAAAGAAAAATGCATTATCAGAAGTCCAACAAGAAAAAAACAATAAACTGGCTGAATTGTATAATAAGAAGGGCCACTTTCCTTTTGTAGTAATTTTAGATTCTACTGGAAAAATTTTAGGAGAAACAGGTTATTTAAAGACAAGTCCAAATAATTATATTACTCATATAAATTCTTTCACAAAATAAGTTTGAAAAAAAAGCTGTTTTATTTAATGCTATTATTTTCTATGAGTATTGTTGCTCAAGAAAACTTTAAACGGAGCCTTATTTTAATGGGAAGTCGCTTTGAAATTACTGTGGTGGCTTCTAACGAAAAAGAAGGAAACAGTCTAATTGATGATGCAATTACTGAAATAACCCGAATTGAAAACCTTATTTCTTCATGGGATTCAAAATCACAAACTTCATTAATAAATAAGAATGCTGGGGTTGAGCCTGTAAAGGTTGCTAAAGAATTATTCGATTTAATTGAACGATCCCTCTCAATTTCAAAATTAACCAATGGTGCTTTTGATATAAGTTATGCATCTATGGATAGAATTTGGAAATTTGATGGTAGTATGCAACGAATACCTTCTGAAGAAGAAATAGCTAATTCTGTAAATAAAGTTGGATATAAAAACATACTATTAAATAAAAAAATTCATACCGTTTTCCTTAAAGATAAAGGAATGAAAATTGGCTTTGGAGCCATTGGGAAGGGCTATGCTGCAGATAAAGCTAAAGCATTGCTAATTGGAAAAGGTGTAAAAGCTGGAATTATAAATGCGTCTGGTGATTTAAATGCATGGGGGAAACAAGCAAATGAGAAGGACTGGATGGTTGCCATTACGAATCCTCTTAATAAAGAAAAGGCTTTTTCTTGGTTGCCAATACATAATACAGCTGTTGTTACTTCTGGTAATTACGAAAAGTTTGTGAAATTTAATGGCATTAGATATTCACATATTATCGACCCAAGAACAGGATACCCTAGCACAGGAATCATAAGTGTTACCATATTTACTAGTAATGCGGAATTTGCTGACGCTATTTCAACTTCAATTTTTGTTATGGGGGTAGAAGCAGGATTAAATTTTGTCAATCAATTAAAAGGAGTAGAATGCATTATTGTGGATGAAAACAATAAAATTATCACATCAAAAAATATTGAACTAAAAAATACAGATTAATTATGAAAAAATTCCTGCTATTATTTATAGCAATAATTTCTTTAAGCTCTTGTGTAGCGATTAAGGAATACGAAAAAGTAAATATAAATGATCCAGATATGAAACTTTCTGATAGGGGTGTGGATCGGTTTAAAACTAACTTTCAGGTGTATCGAGAAGCAGCTTCTGGAGGTAATGGAGGTAAAACAGGTGGGGGTTGCGGTTGTAACTAAATTTTAAAAATAATAAAATATAAATGAAATACTATTTAGTAACATTTCTTGCGTTTATTTCTATAAATGTATTTGCACAACGGGATTCTACTACCGTTTATAAAAAAAGAGTTTTAGAATCTACAGAAGTAGATTTTTTATTGAGTTATTATAGTCAAGATGGAGACAATGCATCTGTAACAGGGGGTGTTGGAAATGAAGAGTTAACAGATATAACTCCTACCATTGTTGTTTCCTATCCATTAAACGATGATGATGTATTAACTGTCGATTTTGGAATTTCTTCTTATACTTCTGCTTCATCCAGTAATTTGGATCCCTGGGATTCTTCGGGAGCATCCAATGGGGATGACGATGATGATGAAGATGATGATGATGGATTTAGAAATGCAGCAGGATCAGTGGAGGGAAGTCCTTGGGTAGCTTCCTCTGGAGCTTCAGGAAAAGATACTTGGGCTGGTGTAAGTGCAAGCTACAGTCATAGTAGCAATGATAGAAATTTTATTTGGTCTGGTAATTTAAGCTTTTCTACAGAATACGATTATACTTCAATAGGTTTTGGAGGAGGTGTAACAAAACTTTTTAATGAAAAAAACACGGAATTAAACATTGCAGCTCAAGTTTATTTAGATACATGGAACCCTATGTATCCTACCGAATTAGATACTTATCTAGAGGTAGGTGGAAATTTAAATACTGGGTTTTTTCAAGGAGTCTCTATTTGGAATCAAAATGGAGATGAAATTGATAAATCTGGAAATGATGAAACCAATTGGAATCCTATGAATTATAATTATATTAATGATAAAGGAAGAAACTCTTATTCAGTATCGGTAAGTTTTTCTCAAATACTTAGTAAAAAAGCACAGGCCTCTCTGTTTTTTGATATTGTACAGCAACAAGGGTGGTTGGCTAATCCAATGCAACGTGTTTATTTTTCAGATAAGGACAATTATTATATCGGAAATCCTGAAAGTATACCTTTTTATACTTCAAAAGAAAATACCGATGTTTTTCATTTAGCAGATGATATTGAACGCCTACCAGATACCAGGTTTAAAACTCCACTTGGATTTCGTTTTAACTATTTTATAAATGAAACAGTAACTCTAAGAACTTATTATCGATATTATTTTGATGACTGGGGAGTTAACTCTCATACCGCAAGTATAGAAATTCCCATTAAAATAGGGAGTAAATTTACTTTATATCCTTCCTATAGGTTTTATACACAAACAGCTGCCGATTATTTTGCTCCTTATAATGAACATCTATCTACGGATGAATTTTATACTTCGGACTACGATTTATCTGAATTTGATGCAAATCAGTACGGATTTGGGATTTCTTATACCGATATCTTTACCAAAACTAAAATTTGGAAATTTGGTTTAAAAAATATAGACCTGAGATACCATCAATACGATAGAAGTAATGGATTAAATGCCTGGATAATTTCTGGTGCAATAAAGTTTGTAATGCAATAAAATATTGTTTTGTTTGTGTGAAGAAGGCTCAATGGTATTGCTAACACTTTATTGTTGAGCTTTTTTTTTAAAGATGTTGTATAATGTCATTGCGAACTTGGCGAGGCAAATTCATAACAATTAGTCTAGGCTTCAAAAGATTGCTTCGTTACTCTCGCAAAGACATAATAATTAACTTTCTTAATAATTTTCTGGATTGTCTGCATTCTGATAAAGCTATCCCTATCTTTGCGCTTTATAAAAATTATGGCATCATTTAAAGATTTAGGAGTTCACAGCGATTATATAAAAGCACTTAAAGAACTCGGTATAAAAACTCCTACCGAAATACAGGAGAAAACAATTCCAGTTTTATTAAAGTCAAAAACCGATTTTATTGGCTTGGCGCAAACAGGAACCGGTAAAACGGCAGCCTACGGAATTCCGGCACTAAATAGTGTAGACCCTTCTTCAGCAGTTGTACAAACATTAATTTTATCACCCACCAGAGAGTTGGTTCAACAAATTAAAAAACAACTCTTTAAATTTACAAAATATGCTTCAGAAAAGATCTTTGTGGAAGCGGTTTATGGAGGTGAAAAAATTGAAATCCAAATAAATCGACTACAAAGACCTACACACATTATTGTTGCGACTCCAGGAAGACTAATCGACTTAATTGAAAAAAAATCAATTAATTTGCGAAGTGTTAAAACAGTGGTTTTAGATGAAGCTGATGAAATGCTGAGTATGGGATTTAAAAAAGAGTTAGATGCCATTTTAAATTATACCAGCGGCTCTAGAAATACTTGGTTATTTTCAGCTACTATGCCAGAAGAAATTCAGAGAATCATTTCAAAATATATGACTCCTAATGCGGAACGAGTTATCGTTAATAAAGATTCTTTGGTCAATGCAAATATTTCTCATCAATATATCATCACAACTATAGAAAAAAAGGTAGATGTACTTACCCATTTGCTAGATGGATTTGGAGAGGGAAGAGGAATTATTTTCTGTAGAACCAAATTAGGAACTCAAAAATTAGTAAAAGAATTAAAAGAAGAAAGTTTTTCGGTTGATGCCTTAGAAGGGGATATGCAACAAAAAGAACGTGATAAAGTAATGCGAATGTTTAAAAAAGGAACCCTACAGTATTTGGTCTCTACCGATGTTTCGGCTAGAGGAATTGATGTTACAAATTTAGCTTTTGTAATACATCACCAACTTCCAGAACATTTGGAGTATTATACCCACCGAAGTGGAAGAACAGCCAGAGCTGGAAAAACAGGAGTTTCAGTAGCTTTAATACTTCCAAGTGAACTGCAAAGAGTACACCAAATCCAAAAAGCATTGGGGATTAAATTCAAAGAAACAATTATATAAATTTGATTGTCATTCCGACAGAGCGACTTTAGGAGCGATGAGGAATCTCACAATAACAACTATTACATGGCATTATCTAACAACGACATTTTAAAGAAATTAAGAGTAGCCTTAAAACTACGTGACGATGAAATTGTAAATATATTAGCACTTGTAGATTTTAAAACTACAAAGAGCGAAATAGGATCTTTATGTAGAAATGAAAAGCATCCAAAATATGTGGAATGTGGAGATCAAATTCTTCGTAATTTCCTCAACGGATTGGTGATACATTTACGAGGTCCAATGCCTAAAAAGGAGAAAAAATAATACTATTAAAGAAAAGATGTAAATATTAATTCAGCCTTTTCTTTCTTTCATTTTAA
>MAAC01005965.1_pt1 | contig 57641 bp, 34 predicted proteins | sample 1115981 | NCBI WGS metagenome assembly MAAC01 (sample SAMN04961126, study PRJNA320927) | seawater metagenome | isolation source: sample BD02T64 sea water enriched with oil for 64 days | place: USA:Gulf of Mexico | collected 2013-07-27 | reverse complement strand
ATCACCTGTGCCAGTATCACCTGTGCCAGTATCACCTGTGCCAGTATCACCTGTGCCAGTATCACCTGAGCCAGTATCACCTGTGCCAGTATCACCTGTGCCAGTATCACCTGTGCCAGTATCACCTGTGCCAGTTTCTTTAGCTACTATGGTAATAGTCATGGTTGCTGTAGCAAAAGCACCGTTACTATCCGTTACTTTAACAACAAAACTATTTTCACCTACATTCGCCAAAACAGGCATGCCTGACAACTCGCCATCAACACCAACCTGCAACCAAGCTGCTCCAGAGGCTTTTTCAAAGATTAGCCGATCGCCGTCAACATCACTCGCATTAGTGGTAATAGAAGCAGTATAAGCGACACCTTCCGTGCCGTTTGCTTTGCTAAATGCACTAGCGGTAAACACAGGATCATTATTGACGGCTGCATCGACGGCAATATTTAAGGTTGCTGTAGCGCTAGCGCCTTTATCATCACTGACTTGTACTGTAAAAACATTCGCACCAATATCGCCAACACTCGGCGTTCCGCTAAGTACCCCGTCAGCGGTAACGGCTAACCAAGCAGGGCCTGATACTTTAGTGAAGCTTAACGGATCGCTGTCAGCATCAGTGGCATCACTGGCAATAGAAGCACTATAAGCGGCATCTTCAGTACCGTTTGCTTTACTAAAATTTGCTGAAGTGAATATTGGTGCATCATTGCTAGGAACTACGGCGGTATATTCAATAACCAGTTCTGGTGCAAAACTGCCTTCTCTGGAAATTACTTCTCTACGTGAATCACTGGCATCACGCTTTAAAGCCAATGATAGCAAACCGTTAGCCGTCACCTGCCCGGTTAAATCAAACTCCTGCCAACTGTCCTCAAGAACATCCGCTTTAACAATAGCTGCCCCGATAGCAGGTTGATTATTCCAAGTAATACTTGCTTCATCCCAACTGGTATCATTGACACTATGGACATTAACTCCGCGATTTTTAGTACTTGAGTTATAAAGCTTAAGTTTGGCCGATACAATAGAACCCGGCACATTAATATCAAATTTCAAGAAACCAAAGCGCTGCTCATAAGCGCCGCCCGGTGTCACTGGAGTTACTAACCGAATGACGCCATCAGCTCCTTTATTGCTATCTGGCTGGTTATCATCCACATAAGCATCGGCAACGGGTGTTAAACCTATAGATATCGGAGTCGTTTCAACCGTGAAATTCCAAACATCACCTGTCACTGTACCTGAAGGGGTTACCGCATCAATACGCCAATAATAAGTTTGTCCAACTATTAAAGCACTAGGTGTAAAGATATTATTAATTTGATTACCTTGCGAAACTAATGAACCAGCGCTAGTACCCAGATACACATCATAAGATGTTGCGTTATATCCTTGACGCCACATTAAATCAGCATTAGTTTTCGTGGTGCTCCCTGCATCAAATGGAATTGGGTATGAAGCAGCGAGTAGCTGACGACCTGGGATCCAATAACTGTTATTTCCTTCTTCATAGCTACCAATATCTGGAAGCGCGCCATGGGTTGGATGACTAAAATCACTATCAGAAATCACTTCTCCGGCATCAACTAAACTCGAGCCTGCTATCGGGCGGAAATCGTGGTTAGTTGGGTCGCGCAGTAAGCTTTTTAATACTTCAGTTTCGTTATAACCATTAAAATTACTACTCACTGTGCCAGGAACATCCTTCTCATCAGTACGGTGACCTGAAATAGAGTCTGAAGCATTGTTAATGGTTTTAGTAAATTCATTACTTCTATCGCCATTTGCAGCAACATCATCTAAAACAATTAAGTCTACGTCACCATTGTCAAAAAGTAGGTTGTTATAGTGCCTATCGTTATCACCTTTAGGATTAGCACCACTACTATTCCACACTACGTTATGATGTGAATAACCATTATCGCCCCACTCTTGCGCTGCTACTGGCGCATCAAAACGAAAACCATATTTAGGCGTATCATGTAACCAGTTATGGTGGACTATAGTGCCATCTTGGGCATCAATACGAATTTGAAGTTGTGCGCCATCACTTTGCGCGTAACCGGTATTATAAATATCATTGTATTGTGCGGTAATACTGCTATTGCTGCCTCCGTTATTAAGTGCCGTGGCAAGGGTCTCTGATGTACCAGTATTACGGATGGTATTTCGGCTTAACAAAGTATTGTTGCCATGAAAAACAATAGTCGCACTGGGCGAATAAGCTTCTGTTGCTGCCCAATCAATATTTTCAAATAAGGAGTTTTCAACGCGAGAATTGTCGCCTTTTATTAAAAAAGCTTGCGAGTCAGAATTAGTTATTGAAATATTGCGCAAAACAAAATTACCGGAGCCTGCACCGTTAGTTAAACGTAACATTGAGGCTTTAGCGGTCGTTGCACCTAAAGCGCGTTTAGAAACACCACTGTAGTTAAACTTACAGTCTTCTATGGTGATTGACTCGCTCGAGGTCAGTTCTATCGTAGTAGCAAAAAAATCCAAACCTTTTATGATTACATGATTCCAGTTATTGGCATCAATTACAAATTGTTGCGTACGGGCACGAATGTCACCTGCGGGAACACCGCCATTTGGTGCCCAAAGGTAAGCCATATTGGTCGCTGCATCGATATGCCATTCTTTATCTTCATCAAGTAAACTCAGCGCACCCTGCAAAAAGTAATAGTTTTTACCTTCGACAAAATTTGCCGTTTTGTCGTGGTCAAAGGCATTGTTACCAGCACTATGGGAGGTTACTTTACGCGTATAAGTATCAAAATTTCTGTTATTGGCAATAACAACTGCGTCACTAGCATCAATATTCGCTGCAGCTAAATCATGCACACTTGGATCAGTATCAATATGACCATTAGTAGTGGTGGCATCTAGGCCTTTAGCCCAGACAGCACGGCTGTAGACACTGTCATCATCAAAACGAGCATTAGGCCAACGGGCGTTCATCATCATTTCGCCATCAACAAACAACTGCCATGTAGGCTCGTTTAATTGTAGTTTATAGATATCGCCAGCATGTTGTGTCCAACTGCCTGTACTAATGTCATTAATGGAGACTGTGCCATCAAAAGTAACTTTTTCACTATTATAAGACTGGATGATAATTGGCTTAAGTGCCGTGCCACTAATACTGCCTTTGGTGATCTTTTCATGGTAATCACCGACTCGAATATTAATACTATCGCCAGCGGTAACTTGCGTTAAGGCGAAGTTAAGTGAAGCCCAGGGTTGGCTGATACTACCATCGTGAGTCGTTAGGTTATCGACACCGTTGGTAGCAACAAATAGCTCAGCAGTCCATGACGGCGTAGAAAATAAAAGTGAAGCACAAACAACAGCCTTACTGAATTTATTAAGCAATTGTTTAATGATTAGTTTTATATGCTGACCGCTTTGCTTAGTGCTAACGGCATTCTTATTAATTACCATATCTTTCTCGCTTTTACTGTGACAACAGCTCATTGCAAACAGGTAAATCATTGCAAAAAGCGTAAATGAACTTTACCTATAATAAACATAAACTGGGTTTTGTAAAGTTTTCTCAGGTAAAACTCGAGAGGAAATTGATTAATGAGGTGGTTAATTGACTAATATCGGAAGGACTAAAAAATTAAAACCTAGTTTAATTAATAAGCTAGGTTTTTATAAGTTGTCAGGGTTGTCGATAAATAATACTTTGTTTAATTTTTATTAGCAGCTCTTTGCGCTTTATAGAACTGATTCATCTTTTTCATTTTATCCTTGCCAATTATATCTTTTATTTGACGATTAATTTTTTTGTTAAAAGGTTTGGTTGCATCTTTAAAGGATTGTTTATCACCTTTATGCTCTGTTCTTGCCGCTAAAGTATTTTGCTCTTTGGCTAACAATACTTTATAAACTTGCGCTTCTTCATCTGCATTTAACTCAACAACTTGAACAAAGTCAGCGGTTTTACTTTTAGCTATTTTTACTACTTTCTCTGATGCAGAAATGGCAAAAACCGAGGTTGAAACAAATAATAATGCAGTTAGTAATAATGTTGTAATCTTAGACATGGTACACCTGTTAATAATAATAGTTTTAATGTAGACACTATTAACTTAACAAAAAAAAACACCTTTAAAAAGTGATTTTTAATTATAAAGTTCATATTACTTGTTGTTTTTCGTCCTATCAAACAAGGTAAAAACATCGGAGACACAATTAAATCAATCAGTTAGCTAGCTATGGTTTAATGATGCTTTAGCGGGTTATTGCATACAGTATGATTTTGCTGGTTACATAGGGTTAATGGCGTATAGTTTATTTCCTTATAGGCTTGCTTAGTGGCAATACTATGCAAAACAACTAGCGCTCTCCTGCCCATTTCATAAGGGATTTGCCCAACATTAACATGTGAAAGCCCCTCTTTTAATAATTCTAGTTGCCCTTTTTCAGTATCAGCCATAACCACAAATATATCTTTATTGGCAAGTTTGCTTTTAAAAGGCCGCATCATTTTTTTATAGGTTTGAGCATCAAATTGCGCCCAACCGCCAACAGCAACAAAGGCATTAAATTGATATTGTTCTGATTTGAAAAGCGCTCTCATCTGATCTTTTGCCCGCTTAATATTACCGTAACTAAAAATAGGATCTGTCACTTCAGTCCAACCATTGTTGTTGATTAGCTTGCCCCCGGAAAACACTGAAGAATGATCCCCTGATAAAAATGTTCGCAGGCCAACAATTCTTTCATTGAGATTTGATGAGTCTGGGCGACCTGTTTGAATAATTAGCCGACCACCATGTCGCCTAAGCTTTTTCAATTGCCTGCCAAGTAATAGCCCTAGCTCAAAATTATTTGATCCGACATAAGCGCGACGTATATTAGGAAACTTAATACGGGTGGCAATATCAAAATCAGCATCAAAAGTTACCACGGGAATACCTGCCTTTATCGCCTTTTGCATACTGTTTTTTGCTAAATAACTTGATTGAATAACCGAAATAGCAATGCCATCAACTTTTTGCGCGATTAACTGTTCAATTATTTTATTTTGTTGCTTGTAGTCCACTTTGCTGGGACCACGATAAATACAGCTTACTTGTAATTCCTTGGCTGCTGCCTTACAACCTTGTTCACTTTGCTTAAAGAAACTATAAGAATCATTTTTAGGAACAAGCGCGAAAACCAATTGCTTGGCAGCCACTGAAGAAGCCACTAATGTAAGAGAAATAACTAATAGAATAATCAGTTTCATTTACATCTCCTAAATGACGAATTTATATTGGTTTTAATTAACGGGCATTCATTAACTAACAAACAGCGATAAAGCTAGCCTTTAGCAGCGAGCTTTATCTAACTACAGTTGAAAACAACTAAAAAATCAAGTAATAAAAGACTGGTAAGTGCCATCATAGCTGTTTAATTTACTGCTTTTTCGGTAACTCTATGTGTATAGCAAAGCCCTTTACTTTGCGGTTAACTTTGATATTTTCAGCCCAGATTTTTCCTGAATATGCTGCTATCACTTTTTGGGCGATAGCAAGTCCTAAACCAACGCCACCGGATTGTCGAGACCGTGCTAGATCGGGACGATAAAAAGCAGAAAATATTTTACCTAAATCTTCTTCTGGCACACCTTTTCCGTCATCACAGATGCTAAGTAAAATAAGGTCATCTTGCTTAGTTTTATTACAGCTAAAGTGAATGCTTGATTTGGCATAACGGATTGCGTTCCTAAGTATATTTTCCAGACAACTTAATAACTCAAGCTTATTACCTTCAATGAATAAACCTTCAACACATACGCCTTCAACAAATAAATCGTCAGGAAAGCTTGAAGTTATCTGCACACAAACTTGCTCTGCTTCAAATTGGGCATCATTCATTAACAAGGTAATTAATTGTTTTAATTCAATTGCTTCAATAGTTTTATGACTATGCAACTCACCTGTTTTAGTAAAGCCTAATAAATCGCTCAGCATCACGTTCATTCTATCAGCTTCTATTTTTATCCGCTGTAATTCACTATTTTTGCCATCTTTATTCAATTTATTATCAGCAATAGCAATGGCAATTTTCATGCGTGTTAACGGCGATCTTAATTCATGAGATACATCACTTATGAGTCTAGTCCGCGAGCATAATTGCTGCTCAATTTCTTCAGTCATGGTCTGAAAATCTTTGGCTAGCTCTGCAAATTCATCTTTTCTAGCCAGTAAACTATTGAGGTTTTTTCTATCTTGTATGTTGATAGAGATATCTCTTGTCGCTTGTTGTAAGCGTTTAATTGGTGCTACCACTAACCAAGCCAGTAAAAAACTGAGCGGGAAACTAATAAGGAAGGTAGCGATTAATATACTGTAAGCGAACTCCTGAAAAAATGACCTCATATAATCGCCGCTTAGATAGGAAAATATTCTTCTAATATATACGCGATAGTTGTCTTGCCCTGTCGTTAGCTCCAAGCCGCCATAGATGATTTTATCCTTGCTGACGACAGACATTAATTGCTGACTTTTTTGCACATATCGATCAAGTGACAGCATAATATCAGGAACAGGTTTACCTAAAGCATCTTTACCATCTGCAGTCAGTAAATAGACATTTTTCCAGTTAGCATTAGCATGTTTTAAGTGATTTGAATTTTTAGCTAAATACCCCATGACTCTAGCCCGTGAGCTCTCAACTTGCTGACTTAAGTGCTCTGGTGTTTTTTGATAACGAATACTGTCATTATTTAGCTGAAGAATAAAAAGACAAGCAATAAAAATTAAAGCCAAAGATCCCCAAAACCATAACAATATTTTCCAGAAGAAATTAGCTTTGATGAAATGTTTTGCTGACATATAAAGTCTACTCTTTCTTGCATTACGACTAATTATCGGCAGGATATATTAAGAATTGATACCCAGTACCACGCACTGTTTTTATACGTTCTCTACCAAATACATCTTCGCCCAATTTTTTCCTAAGATGACTGATATGCACATCAATACTTCGATCATGAATCTGTAGCGGCTTTCCTAAGCCAAGTTCACTCAAGTTTTCTCTGCTGACCAAAATACCCGCGTTGTCTGTTAACAGTAATAATAAGTCATACTCTGTAGTAGTCAGCTCTAAAAGCTCATTATTTAACCTCGCCTGTCGACTTGTCTTGATGATGGTTAAATTATCCAGTGTAATTACCTCATCATCTTGCTTATCAACCTTAGTGGCTTGGCTACGCCTGGTTACAGCACGAATGCGAGCAATCAACTCATCCGGATCACAAGGTTTTGCTAAATAATCATCTGCGCCCATTTCTAAACCGGTAATACGATCAATTTTCTCCCCTTTAGCTGTCAACATTATAATGGCTATATCACTGGTCATCCTTAGTGTTTTTAATGTATCAAAACCATTTAACCTGGGCATCATGACGTCAAGAATGAGTAAATCAAAATCTTTCACTTTTAGTCTTTCAATGGCACTAATACCATCGGCAGCAGTTTCAACTGCCATGCCTTCTTGCTCAAGATATTGCTTGAGCAATTGACAAAGTTCAGCATCATCATCGGCAATCAATATATTCATTTTATCCCCTAATAAATACAAGTCGTTTATTTAACAATCCTATGACTTAACATAAAAATATTTATTTGCTAGCAATGTAAAAGAATGTAAAGACAAGCACAGTCGATAGGCTTTTATCTCTTTTAAACTTATATTAACAGCGTTTTATTATTAATAATAATCATAAAGAGATGTATAGGGAAAAACATGATAAGTACTGACAAAATTATAAGACATGTATTAACAATACTGTGCACAACGCTAGTGACTATTCGAATATCATTTATATCTTAGCCGATGATCTAGGTTACGGAGATGTTGGTTATTTAAATGCAAACTCTAAAATAGCAACGCCACATATTGATAAACTTGCACAACAAGGCATGAGCTTTCCCAATGCCTATACCAGCTCTGCCGTTTGCACACCAACACGTTATGGCATTATGACCGGCAGGTACGCTTGGCGTACCCGTTTAAAACATGGGGTACTCGTTAATTTTGACTATCCATTAATTGAAAAAAATCGCATGACTGTCGCCTCAATGCTTAAAGAAAACGGCTACAATACCGCCATGATAGGCAAGTGGCACCTAGGCCATGAATGGGTCAGAAAAGATGGTAAACGTGCTCCTTGGCCCAAACGTAGCTTAAAAGAAACCAATATATATTTTAGTAAACCAGTACATACCGGTATTAACGATTTTGGCTTTGATTATTCTTTTGCCATTAATGCCTCTGCCGACATGCTGCCTTATGCATTTATTGAAAATGGAAAAACCGTTGGCATTCCTAACGTTAAAAAAGGTAGAAAAGGTTATGGTCGTCCTGGGCTGATGGTACCGGGTTGGAAAACAGAAAACATCATGCCGACTTTTATCGACAAGGCGGTTGACTATATAACGCTGCAAGCCAAGCAAAAGAACACACCTTTCTTTCTTTATTTGCCATTAAATGCGCCGCATACCCCAATAGCTCCTAACGAAGCATATTTTAATAGAAGCAAAGCCGGTAAATATGGCGACTTTGTCACTGAAGTTGATGCGAATGTTGGTCGTATTTTGGCCGCTGTAAAACAAGCAGACATTGAAGAAGATACCGTCATTATTTTTACCAGTGATAATGGTCCAGAAAAAATCATGTATAAGCGCATAAACGAATACCAACATAATAGCTCGGGTATTTTGCGTGGCGCTAAGCGCGATGCATGGGAAGGAGGCAGCAAGGTGCCTTTCATTGTCAAATGGCCAGCTAAAGTAAAAGCAAATAGCCAGTCGGATACCTTAATTTCAACGGTGGATTTTTTCGCTACCGCCAGCGCTATAGCAAATACTTCCTACGCTAAAAATGCTGGTGAAGACAGCTTTAGTTTCCTCTCTAGCTTAAAGATAAGTAGTTCAAAGCAAATAAGTACAGCCGAAACAAAGAAGACAAGCTCAGAACGTGATGCAGTAATCATGCATACCGGTGGTGGCGGTTTCGCCATTCGTGTTGGTCATTGGAAATATATTGATGGTCAGGGCTCAAATAAAGGCAATCGCTATAGAACCGGAGCCAATGCAAAAGCAAATAATAAAGCCCCCGTGCAGTTATACAACTTAAATGAAGATCCTAGTGAACAAAATAATCTTTACTTAGCAAAACCGAAAATAGCACAACAACTAAAAGCTCGATTAACGGCAATTAAAGCGTCTACGAGTACGGCTCCTTACTGAAATATATAAGCAAAATTTTTAACTGAACATTTAACTGAGACTTTTAACCGAGACTTCTATCCGAGGAAAGTATGAATAAAAAATTTACAATGAGCTTACTAACGCTCGCGCTTGTTACGTCGATTACTTACGCCAAAGACAGCACCAAAGACAATACAAATACGAAAGCAACAGACCTTCACTTATACACAGATACCAATGTCACCACTTTAGGCGTGGAAGAAGCCGCTAAACTTAAAGAGTATCAAGGAAAGTTTCCCCGCCCACAATTTCAAACCGCAGTACCTGAGTATAAAGAGGCTTGGGATAAAATAAGTAATAATAAAATTCCTGAGTGGATCATCGATGCTAAATTCGGTATTTACACTCATTGGGGCGTTTATTCCATTCCGGGTTTTGCTGACAATACTTATGTACGTTACATGTACGACAAACGTAATCCACGTGGCGTTTATCAACATCATTTAGAGAACTACGGTAAACCTGAAGAATACGGCTATACCAAATTTGTTGAACAGTTTACCGCCGAAGATTATAACGCCAAAGATATGCTTGAACTGATGATTGATTCTGGCGCTAAATTTGGCGGTTTAGGCACAGTACACCATGATGGTTTTTTAATGTGGGACAGTGAAATCAATCGCTGGAATGCTGGCAAGATGGGACCTAAACGTGACTTGTACGGTGAATTTGTAACCGAAGCTCGTAAAAGAGACTTTAAAGTCGCGGCAAGTTTTCATCATGCTAGAACTTGGGATTTAGTGCACAAATCTATTGATGAGACCAGTTTCAGCGCAGAAGAAAAAAGCAAACTTGATATTTATAATCCTGAATATGAAGACTTTTATGTCGGTCGTCATAGCACTAAAACCACCGTTGATGTTTTTGCTCAGCAGTGGCACGACAAAATTATTGAAGTAATAGATAAATACTCACCTGACTTTTTCTTCTTTGATGGCATTGAGCGCACTAAACCCAACTCACCTGAAAACTTAGTGGTAGATGCGTTAGATTATTATTACGAAAATGCTAAAAAACAGGGCAAAGAAGTCGTGGTTGCCAACAAACTGCCGGGAAACAAAATTTTTAACTTTCCTGAGCATATAGGTATTCCGACCTATGAAGGTGGTCGAGATATGCCTGCCGATGTTGGCGGTTATTTCTTAGTTGACCGCGCCATCAGCTATCCGTGGACGTACGTTAAAAACAAAGTTTATAACCTCAATGCTAATTACCATATCGATGCCTTGATGGACATGGTAGCGCGTGGCGGTATCTACTTATTGTCATTAACACCGATGGCATCAGGGGCAATAGACCCGAAGGAAGAAGCCATATTCCGTGAAATTGGTCAGTGGCTTAAAGTGAACGGCGAAGCTATTTACGATACTCGTCGGTGGACAATACCCGCTGAGGGGCCAGTTTCTACCTGGACAGTTTCTAAACGTGGTCGTGCTGGTCATGAGTCTACACGAATGAATTGGAGCTATAAAAAAGTTAAAGACGGCGAAATTCGTTTTACCCAAAAAGACGGCCAACTCTATGCAATGTCACTGACTTGGCCAAAATCGGGTGAAATATTGATAAAAAGCCTGAATCTGGATTCACAATATTACCCCCAAGGCATTAACAAGGTATCCCTATTAGGCTATGGCGAGCTTGAGTTCACTCGTACTAAAGCTGGTTTAAAAGTTACTTTACCAAAACAAAAACCATCTGCCATTTATAACCATGGCGTGTCTTTTAAGATCGGTTAGTCTTTGTTTAATAATATATGATTCACGCTAAAGGGTTTTTATATAACAACCCTTTAGCTTATGGAACATAAAACGTATTACTTAGTAAATGTAAAGAACTGTAAACTAAGTTGTTGTACTATTTTAATTCGATTACATTTAAATACAAAGACACTCCGCACTTCTCAAGCCAGTGTTTTTCCTAATGAATATTTATCACAAATGACCGAGAATCGTTATCTCTAAATCTTCAAATATTAAGTAGCACTAGTGTTTTATGAAAATTACCTTGCCTGTTTTTCTTCCTGCTTTTCTATCAGTGATGCTACTGTCTAGCTGTGCTCAAAATAACAATGTGGTTATTGATAATGTTGCACAGGCAACTTCATTTATCGTGCAAGGCAACAGCAAACTGGATAGAGACTGGTGGAAGAGTTTTAACAATGACGAATTATCTCAACTAATAAGCCAAGGACTGCAAGATAACTTATCGCTAAAGGCTAAAGCATTAAGATTAAAAAGCAGTGCCATCAATGCAAAAATTGCCGGAGCTGACTTATACCCATCACTTGCTCTAACCTCTAACGTATCATCTAAATTTGAAGAATTTGGTGAAGTTAATAGCGCATCATTTGGACTAAGCTCTAGCTGGGAGTTAGATTTGTGGGGTGGCCTTGCTGCTAATGAAAATAAAGCCTATTGGAATCACCAAGAACAGCTAGCCTTATACCGCGGCCGAGCCACTTTAGTTGCCGGCAGTATTAGCAATGCATGGCTAGGCTTAATGTCTGAGCAAGAAAAAAAAGTTGTCTTAGCCAATCAATTCACACGTACTCAAGTTGCTTTAAAAATTATTAGCCGGCGCTTCACTATGGGAAAAGTTTCCGTAACCAATATTTGGCAGCAACAAAAATTACTCAAATCAATTGAAGTGCTGCAGTCTAAAAACCAAGCCGAGTTATACATTTATCAACAGACATTAGCGCTGTGGTTAGGTGTGCCAACTAAGGCAATAACGACCAATGAGCTAGCGAAACTCCCCTCCTTGCCCAATTTACCCAAATTAGGTGTTCCTGCAAAACTATTAAAATACCGACCAGATATAGAACAGGCCTTTACCAAGATCAAAGCTGCAAATGAGCATTTAGCAGTGGCTATTTCAAATCAATATCCACGAATTAACTTAAGAGCAAATTATTCAACAGCTAAAAATTCGCTAAGTGATTTATTTGATGACTGGTCAGGTAATTTAATTGCCTCACTCGCTATGCCACTGTTTGATAGTGGTGAAAGAAAAGCAGTGGTAGCACAACGTAAATTAGAATTACAAGCACTGTTGTTTGATTATCAACAAGTTTGGTTAGCGGCTATCGCGAGTGTTAATCAAGTACTGATCAATGAAATTCAACTATTGAAGATCACTAAAAATTTGCAAGAACAGCTAAAATTGGCTGGACTAACAGAGAAGTTGACCACAATAAAATACCTAAATGGTAAAACTAATTACTTAAATTTGCTTAAAGCTCAGGAAAGTATCTTGTCACTGGAAAGGCAGTTCATCGAGGCAAATATGAAAGTGATGATTAACCGGGTTTTATTATACCGAGAATTAAGTCACGGTGATTTTTCTACTAGCAGCCCAGAGAGTGTTCATATATCTGAAAACATAAGCGAGCACATAAGTACATTCAAAGGAAAACAATCTTAATGCCTAATCACTTATTTAAAAATGGCTTCTTCTTTAAAAGTAATCCTTTCTTGAAAAATAAATTACTACCTTTATTTATTGTTATTTTCGGTGGCGTGCTTGGCTATTATATTTTACATTCGGGCCATCAAGAACCAGCTAACTACAAAAAAAAGCAGGTAAAGCGTTTGCGTATGGTGCAAACAAGTCCGTTAGTTCAGGCCTCAGTAGTCCCCTTTTGGCATGCCTCAGGTTTTGTCATTCCTGCAGAATCGGTGAAAATTCATGCTCGGGTATCAGGCAATATAGAATCAATTAACCCATTAGCTATACCTGGTGGCCAATTAAAAAAAGGACAATGGTTAGCAAAACTTGAGCCTGTGGACTTTGAACTGGCGTTAAAATCTCAGCAAGCGCAGTTAGCACAAGAAAATGCCAATTTATCCCTAGTACAAGCAGACCAACTATTAGCCCAAGAAGAGTTACTACTGCTCAATTCTCATGATGGCTTAAGTATTGATGAATCCTTAGTACTACGAGAACCTCAGCTGACGGTTGCTAAAGCAAAAGTATCTGTAGCGAAAAACGATGTTGAGAAAGCAAGGTTAAATTTATCTAGGACTAACGTTTTAATGCCATTTGATGGCAAAGTGATCAGTAAAGCGGTTGGTTTAGGCAGTAAAGTATCAAGTAACTCATCATTATTTTCTGTGGTCAATACCGATGTTTATTGGCTTGAGGTTAAAATCCCACATAAATTTTTAGCCTTGTTAAATAAGCAGCAATTAGCCGAAATTTCGCAAACACGTTTATGGGGCGCAGATAAAACTCGTACAGCAAGGTTTATCTCTGTGTTGCCTGAATTAGATACCAAAGACAGACAAGTAAAACTACTGTTGGCTATTGATGATCCCCAAAGTGGAAAATCAAACCTGCCGCAAATCTTTATTAATGATTTTTTAAATATCCAGTTAAAAGGTAAGCCGATTAAGAATGTCTGGACTATTAAACATTCATGGTTACAAGCGGATAATACTATTTGGGTGGTGGATAATAATAGTACCCTGCAAAAAAGATCGGTTGAGGTGTTATTTAAAGGACAAGATGTTATTTATGTCGACACTGATATTAAGTCAGGCGATAGAGCGCTTGCTGAAAAGCCAGGCATTGCCAGCAGTGGTTTAGCGGTAAGAACTCGAAGAAGCCTTTCAAATTCCATAGCAAAGAGTAAAAATAAACAGCTAATTAAGGATAAAGAACAACAAGGATTAAACAATGCCGAATAAGCCAGTTAATCCTATCTCATGGATGATCCAACACAAAGTGGCTCCCCACTTGCTAATGCTTGCTTTGATCTTTGGCGGCTTGGTGATGTCGTTTATTATTCGCAAAGAATATATGCCAGAAACGTCTCGCGACACAATCTCTGTACGGGTGTCATACCCCGGTGCTGCGCCGAGCGAAATGGAAGTAGGCATTGCCGTACCTGTTGAAGCAGCGCTTTATAGTCTTGATGGTATTAGTAAAGTCGACACCGTTATTAAATCAGGGTGGGTAAGGGTTAGAGCTGAATTAGAGGCTGGTGCAATACCACAAAAGATTTATCAAGATGCCCAGCAGGCAGTTAATAGAATATCGTCTTTTCCGTCAGGTATGGAGCGTCCCCATGTAAAATTAGACACCAGAGTGGCCGATGTCATGGAACTCATCGTTCATGCTGATTTAGATCGTTTCGCGTTAAAACGTCTTACTGAGCAGGTGCGTGATCGCATCTTACAATCGCCTTATATCTCACAAGTTAAACTCAGGGGTATACCTCAAGAAGAAATCCATGTTGAGGTGGCACAAACAGACTTGCAAGCTTATGATCTGACCCTAAGTAGAATTGCTGCCATGCTAAAAAAGAATATCGTTGAACAATCGGCAGGTAAAATAAAAGCCGCTAATGGCGATATTCTTGTCTCGGTTGATCAACGAGAGTTTTGGGCACAAGACTTAGCTAATGTGCCGCTTATTTCAGACAAATCAGGGGATCAATTACGGTTAGGTGACCTAGCCAATGTCAGCGAAGGTTTTGCAGATACCCGTGACTTGGTGACTTACAATGGCCAACTATCAGCACAATTAAACATCTATAGAGCCGGCGAGCAAACACCGTCACAAATTGCTGATGCCATCGAAGTCATGTGGCCTGAAATACTCGCCATGTTACCGCCAAATTCAGGCATAGCCATTGTTGATGATGATGCCAAGAATTATCAAAAACGCCTAAGCCTGTTACTTAAGAATGCCTTTATTGGTTTGTTGCTGGTATTGATCATTTTGAGTTTATTCTTACAGTTTAAACTCGCTTTTTGGGTGGTGGCCGGCATTCCAAGTTCATTTTTAGGCGCCATGCTATTTCTCCCTAGTTTTGATGTTTCAATCAATATGGTGTCAATGTTTGGTTTCATTATTGCCTTAGGCATAGTGGTTGATGATGCCATCATTGCCGGCGAGAATATATTCGCCCATATACAAGAGGGCATGTCCTATCAAGAAGCCGCAATAAAAGGTGCCAACGAAGTGGCTAAGCCACTTACCTACGCTATTTTGACCAATATAGTGGCATTTTTACCTTTGTTATTACTGCCTGGCAGCATGAAATTATTATTCGGTGCCATCCCTATTGTGGTGGTGCTTTGTTTTGCCGTTTCATGGGTTGAAGCCTTGTTTATTTTACCCTCTCATTTAGCGCATATTGACAACAAAAAACCCACTAAAATAGAGCGTTACTTTAATAAAGCGCAAAAAAAATGTCATACCAGCTTAAATCATTTTATTGAAAATATTTATTCTCCCCTGCTTAATAAATGTTTGCAGCGGCCCACTTTAGTACTATCAGTGGCCTGTTTTATTTTTTGTATCGTTATGGCCTACGCGTTTAGTGGCAAAATGGGCTTTAGTCTGTACCCGAAAATGGATGGTCGTTGGGTTAAAGCGAATTATGAAATATCTGATTCATCAACAGAGCAGCAAGCAATTTTCCTTCGCCAGACCCTAGAAAATAACGCCGAATCTATGATCAAAGCCTATGACCTTGAAAATAGTGTCGTCAGTACCCGCAGTATTATTCGTGATAACAGCGTTGAAGTGGCGTTGCTCTTGGTAGAAAGCGAAGAGCGAGCATACTCTACCAATCAAGTGAAAGAATTTTGGCGCGAGCATGCCAAGTCATTACCTAAACTTGGCAAGCTAAGGTTTAGCGGAGCAAGACGTGGCTCTAGCGCCGTTGCCACAACTTCTTTAACGATAGAGTTGCGCCATAGTGATAGTCAGGTACTGGCATTTGCGGCCCAAGATGCGGTCGAATTTTTAGCCATGAGTGAAAATGTGGTGGCAACAGTTAACACCATGGAAGAAGGTAAACCGCAATGGAAGCTTAGCCTTAATGAAAATGGCCGGTCGCTGGGCCTAGATGCCGCTGATTTAGCGGCACAGATGCGCGCATCTTTATATGGAGCGCGCGCACAACGACAACACAGGTTACGTAATCAGGTAACGACTCTAGTGAGGTTACCTGAGCATGAACGTGGCGATGTTAATAAAATAGAATCATTGCTCATCCGCACCAAAGCGGGAGGATATGCGCCTTTAGGAAGCGTCGCGACTATCAACAAGGTATTAGCACCAGGCTATATTTTAAGGCGAAAAGGCCAGCGAGTTGAAAAAGTAGGTGCGGAAATATTGCCTGAAGAAAACATCCCTGCAGTTGCTAAAATGGTGCGAGATTATTTGGTGCCTGAGTTGCAGGGGCGATACCCTGGCATAAAAGTCGTTTTTGGTGGCGATCAAGAAGAGATAGCAGAGAGTGTTTCAAGATTAGAGTTGGGCACTGGTTTTGCTTTAGTGGCTATTTATATTTTATTGGCCATTGCTTTTAAAAGTTACGCTCAACCTATCGTCATTATGGCTATTATTCCCTTTGGCGCAGTGGGGGCTATTTTAGGGCATATGGCGTTAGGTTTTGGCCTGAGCATTGTTAGTTTAATGGGCATGTTGGCACTAGCTGGTGTAGTAGTTAATGACAGTTTGATCTTGGTGGAATATGCCAATAAAAAATATGAACAAGGTTTTTCAGCATTGAACTCCATTGAGGAAGCCTGTAGACGAAGAATTCGTCCCATTATACTGACCACAATCACGACATTTTGTGGTTTAGCACCCATGGTATTTGAAACCTCAAGACAAGCGCAATTTGTGGTACCTATGGCGGTATCATTAGGCTTTGGTATTTTGTTTACCACACTGGTTTGCTTATTAGTATTGCCATGCTTGTATCTAGTGATTAATAGCAAAGCCACTACTGTAGAAGTAGCAGTTGAAGAAGCTGAAGTTGTAGTTGAAGGTAACTCAGCTTTGCTGCAAAGCAAGGTTTTGTAAATGGTATTAGCCACAGCAATGTAAGTTAATTCGTCATTATCGAGGTATCTGATCGAGAATCCATTGTCTTAGGGCTTAGAACTTAAGACAAAGAGCATGGATCTTCGACTAACACACCTCGAAGATGACAATTTCAACGGTAGTTCATTTAAAACAATGACTTATACTTAACACGAACTACCGGGTGCTACTCCTTAAATTAAATAATATTTATTAAAAGAGCATTTTCACCTTTTACCCCTTTGCGCTTCAGCAAACGATTTCACCATACGCTGTGAAAGCTGATTAAACTGTTGATAGTTATAAATATTAGGAGCTAAACCAGAATTCAGTTTAAAACTTAATACTTGCCCTGTAGTTAAATAGGCTAAATTTAAAATTGTTTTACTTTTAGCCCGAACAAAATCAGGTTTACCATGTATGGCCAACACATTTGACAAGCCTTTATCTAAGGTTTTTGCATGCGTTATTAACTGATAGCCTGAACGTTTTTTAGCGTCACTTTCAACGTATTTAATCCAACCATGAGGCATATAATAATTTGCCACTGTCATTCGGTATTTAACCGATGATGTACATGCGCTTAACCCGATAAACAACAGCACCAGTATGAAAGTTTTCAATTTTATTCTTTGTTCTAAAATCATCACTTTATTCCCTTATAATTTTTGCGATAATGCCTTAAAAAACTTAACATTCCATGCATAATCATGAGCTTTATCTAAACCATCGGCCAATAAATCTTCAGCATTGTCTTTATGACCAAGCTGGTGCTCTGCCAAGGCAGAATAATAATACCAATTGGGATTATTTTGTTGCTGATCTTCAGTCTCTGTTAATAATTTTTTCGCCGCTTGCGGGTTTCTGTATTGCAAGTTATCACTGGTTAAATATAAACGCGCTAACCAATACTTAGCATAAATCTCACCTTGCTCAGCTGCTTTTTCAAACCAAAATAATGCTTTAGTTTCATTTTTCTTTAGTATTTGGCCAGCAAGAAAGTGACGAGCTAATTTATGTTGCGCCCTAGCATTACCAGCCTGTGCTGCCTGTAAGATATAGCTTATTGCTGCTTCTGCATCATAAGTGACTTTGCGACCCTGTAATAATAGATAAGCATATTCTAACTTGGCCTCAGACACTCCAGCTTTAGCTGACTTTTCAATGTAGTCGACATATTGCACTTGGTTCACTTGCAATGCAGGAAAAACTAAATAGAACATCGCTAATTGATATTGCGAGTAAGCATTACCTGCTTTGGCCGATTTTCGTAACGCTTTCAATTGTCGATAAAACTTCGGTAAGCGGTCTTTAACATAAACATCGGTAATCGTTCGTTGTGCCCAAACACTTCGATGACCAAAAGTTTTTATTTTTTTCTTCTTATTGTTTTTCTTTTTAATCTTTGCCGGACGATATTTCGCTGATGACATTTCCTTCATGGCAATATTTTTGGTAAAGGTACTCATATAAAAGTCTTTTTCAATTTCGATATCTTTTACTTTGCCATCGACATCCACATCAAACTCAAAAATAACCGATGACAAATAATTTTTTGTCGCGCTAAAGCGTTGCTGAGCAGCACTGCTTATCTCACTCAATCGCCTAATTGGAGAAAAATTCGGACGTTTTTCATGTAATATCGGTAAAGCTTTTTTTTGTAGTGCAATTAGCCCATATTGAGTTTGATGGTTTTGCCATAAGTCTTTGGCTTTTTGTTGCTGTTTAGCGCTAAAATTTTAAATATTTGTCGCTGTAATAACTGAGCCTGCTCATGACCATGTTCGCCCGCCAAGGCGATATAGACATACGACATTAGCGGATCAGCTTCTGTGCCAATTCCCTGAGCATAGAAAGCTGATAGTTTTAACTGAGCTTCAATATTTCCTATATGAGCACTTTGTTTAAAAAAGGTTACCGAGCTCGGGTAATCCTTTTTTGCATATGCTTGATAGGCTGCGTTCATATTAGCTTGAGCCATTTTGCACATCGAAAACAACATGACCAATACACAAATACTGGGCTTAATTATTACTTTTTTCACTTATATTATTCCTTATTAAAAAATTACAGCCTCTGTTTATCCAGAGCGATTGAATTTCGTTATTTCGCTGTATTTAAACGCAACCACTTGCCCACAGGAGCAAAACTATCATCGCTATAGTCCCCCCCCTGTTGGCTTTGCTTAGCCGATTGATTAAAATCTAAAAAATCCTGATATAGCCGATTGACAATATCAGGGTTTTGTTTGGCGATATCCGTTAATTCTTTGGGATCTTTGTCAATATCAAATAACTGAAGTTGCTTAGTTTTTCTTTTGAAAACCAATTTATAATTACCATCTATTAAGGCAAAAATCTTTTTAGTTCGAAATGGGATCGGCTGTGCCCGTTTAAATGCTTTTTGCTCACTTGCTTGCCCTGTGTCTTGTAATAATAAGGGCAACAAACTTGTGCCATCAATAGGTCTATTATCAGGCATTTGATAATCAAACATTTGCATAATAGTGGGTAGGTAATCTAAGGTCGAAGTCGGCTCTGCTATTACCGAGCCTGCTTTAATATGTTCAGGCCATAATGCCAAACTGGGAACACGCACACCACCTTCAAATAACGAACGCTTGCGCCCTTTCAATCCCATAGTACTTCCCGCATTCGCTGGGTTTTGTTTTTTACCTTCTGGGCCATTATCACTGGTAAAAGTAATTAAGGTATTATCACTTACGCCTAATGAGGTTAGCGTGTCACGCAAACGCCCTATTTGCTCATCCATTTCAGTGATCGCGCCATAATAATGCGCCGCCTCCCCATGGCCTTGATACATTTTTAAATATTCAGGGCCAGCAATAACAGGCTTATGTGGCGCATGAAACCAAATAACAGTTAAAAACGGTTTGTCTTGATTTATTGACTCTTTAATATGCGCCAGTGCTTTATCCATCACCACCTTAGCAGCGCCACCTTTTAATGAAGGGTCTTTAGGATTAACTGGCATGCCATCTAAATAAAAAGGATTATTATAAGCGCGCTCGCCCTTAGCCGGATCCCATGTTGCCACCGCCGACTCAGTGACAAATGAGGTATCATAACCATGCCATGACGGCGGCGAATAGTTTTCTTTTGGTTTACGCTTCGCTCCCTTCGCTGAAACGGTTTCACTGAGCGTGCCTAAATGCCACTTACCAAAATGGCCAGTGTTATAACCTTGCTCTTTTAAAATTTCAGCGATAGTAATTTCTTGCTTAGGCAAGTGACCAACATTTGCGCTATAAATACCGTAGCGAAAATAATGGCGACCAGTAAGGTAGGTGCCTCGAGTTGGCGAACAAACCGGCCCACCGGCATGAAAGTTGGTCATTTTTACACCTTGTTTTGCCATTAAATCTAACGAAGGTGTTTTAATAATTTTATTACCATTAAAACCTGTATCACCGTAACCTAGATCATCAGCCATCATTAATATAATATTTGGTTTGGAAGGCGTCTGAGGCCTTGTATCTACATTACTCGAAGGCGTGCTACTCGCGTTCGCAAAGCCGACTAAAGCAATAAAACTCATTGCTAAACTAATAGTTAGCTTGGCCAATCTCATTTTATTTATCAATATAAACTGTATTTTCACTGGTTTTTCCCTTCAAAACAATGTATGTTTTTTACCTATAATAGCCACACTGTAAAGTAATGTAAATATTAATGGAAATACTGGAAATAACGTATTGAATTTAACATTATGCTACAAGTACCCCATATAACAGCTTAAAAACTAGGTAAAATATGAAAACACCTATAAAGAAAATAACAAGTGTTCTAATATGTAGCGCACTAATGTCATGTACATCAAATTATAATATACAAGAAGAAGATAATACTAAGTTACAAGCTAGCTATGAAGAAAACTGGAGCTCTTTAGCAAAACATCAAGCTGCACCCAAATGGTATCAAGACGCTAAACTAGGCATTTATTTGCACTGGGGCGTCTATTCGGTGCCTGCATTTGGCACTGAATGGTATCCAAGAAACATGCATTTTGAGGGTCGTAAAGAGAATAAGCATCATATCGAAACATATGGTGAACTTAATGAATTTGGTTACCATGATTTTGTCCCTATGTTTAAAGGTGAATATTTCGATGCGGTAGCGTGGGCAAAATTATTTAAAAAAGCTGGCGCTAAATTTGCTGGCCCTGTGACAGAACATCATGACGGCTTTGCTATGTGGGACAGTGAATTAACGCCTTGGAATTCCATGGACAGAGGCCCAAAAGTTGATGTCACTGGCGAGCTTAAAAAAGCGATTACCGCTGAAGGTATGAAGTTCATTACTACTTTCCACCATTCAAAAAACTTACAACGCTACAATGCCATAAATAAGAAAAAAGAAATCAAGCCCGGTGAACGATTCGGCGGCACTCACTACCCTTACTATGAAGGCACACCACCAGCTAGTACCGATCCAGAGCTGGCTTTACTGTATGGCAATATTCCTGAAGAAGAATGGAATGAGAAAATTTGGTTTGGTAAGTTAAAAGAAGTTATCGATAACTATCAACCCGACATCATTTGGTTTGACTCTTGGTTACATTTAGTGCCAGAAAATTACCGAAAAAAGTTTACTGCCTATTATTTAAATGAAGCGGAGAAATTAGGTAAAGAAGTGGTGATTGTTCGTAAGCAAAACGATTTACCCTTATCGTTTTCTGTCGATGACTTAGAAAAATCGCGCAAAAACCATATCGGTCAACAACCATGGATGACAGATGAAACCATCAGTAAAGGCAGCTGGTCTTACACCGAAAACCTACGCGTTAAAAAGGCGCAAGACGTTTTACATGTGCTTATTGATGTGGTCAGTAAAAACGGCACCATGTTGCTTAATGTGTCGCCAAAAGCCAATGGCATTATTCCGCAAAACCAACAAGCGGTATTGCTGATAATGGGTGACTGGTTAGATAAATACGGTGAAGCAATTTATGCCACCCGTCCTTGGTACACCTTTGGTGAGGGGCCTACTAAAGAGCCAGAAGGCCACTTTAAAAATCATAGAGAATTTGCCAAGGTTAAATACACTAACCAAGACATTCGCTATACCACAAAAGACAATAACATTTATGCAACTGTCTTAGGTGCGCCCAATGGCAAACTAACATTAACAGCCTTCGCTAAAGATAAGTTACCTAAAAACACCAAGCTCACTAAGGTAACAATGTTAGGCTCTGATGAAGCGCTAACATGGACACTAACTGATGCTGGCCTGCAGATCACTGCGCCAGCAAAACACACAGATAGTATGGCGACAGTATTTAAAATTAACTAAGCCTACCCATAAACAGTTAGCAATAATCAGATCTACAGAAAACAAAAGCCAGTATTTTACTGGCTTTTTTATTTTCCACTGTTAGCACAACGCCTCCGATTATAAGTTTGTTATTTATGATAAACACAATAAAAACCATTTTCTTAATAAAAAACATACTAAGCAAAGTTCTTTTAATACAAGAACTTTCTTAAGACATGTAAGTTTCAGCAAGTTTTTCTGTTGACACTAGTTTTAATTATGGATAGCCTAGCCTGAACTTTATAATCAATAAACACATAAAAAACTAATAAAAAATTTATGGCAGTGTTCGAATTAACTTCGCTGCCAAAAAAATTTAACCTTTCACTCAAGACATCAGTGTGAAATGACGAATATATGGGGAACAACATGAACAATAGGCATTACAAATCACTGCTTGCTGCAGCAATACTTAGCAGCTTCACTCAAACAGCATTCGCAGACACATTAGCGCCAATAGACGCGGATCAAGATACTTGGACAAATGGCAGTGGAGCTGGGTCTGGTTCTAACTATGGTACTCAATCCACATTACGTATCGACACAGGAAAAATGCGAGCCTTTATACAATTTACTATAGCAGGAATACCCACTGGTCATACTGTTGATAGCGCAATTTTAACCCTTACCTCCCAAGGCAATAACTCAGGCAATATACCTGATACCTTTGTCGCAGCTGTTACTAATGCCCCTCTTTGGGATCAAACAACACTAACCGATTTAAATGATGATGCTCTACTCGCAGCCACAGGTGATGCCATTGCCAGTACAACAGATATTGCCGTTGGAGCTACAGCTGATTTTGATATAGCTGCTGCTATTAATGCTAATGGTACCTATACCTTTATGATTAATATTGCTGATGCAGATGCCAGAGCCACTAAATACTACTCAAGCGAAGCGAGCGAAAGTTTCAGGCCTAAATTAACCATCACAACGAGTGCTGCGCCAGATAATACAGTCCCAGTAATTAGTGTGCCTGCTGATATTACTGTTGCGGCAATTGACGATTCAGGTACTCCTGACACTAATATCGATATTGCCACCTTCTTAACGGCTGCAATGGCAAACGATGCTGTTGATGGCGCTGTAGATGTCACTTATGTTGCGCCAACAGTTTTTCCATTAGGCGAGACAACGGTTACTTTTGAGGCTAGCGATACAAACGCAAATACAGCGACTATGGAGGCAAAAATAACAGTAACTGACCAAACAGCACCTATTATCACATTAGTTGGTGATAACGCACCAACTTTAAGTACCGGTGATAGTTATTCAGAACAAGGCGCCACGGCCCTTGATAATGTAGAGGGTGATATTTCAGTAGATATAATTGTCAGCGGAGATAGTGTTAATACCACAACTCCAGGCACTTATACTGTTACTTATAACCTAACCGATTCAGCAGGCAATATTGCTAACGAAATAACACGTCGAGTTACTGTGCAAGATGCTTCTGTCCCTGTAGTTAATGCCCCAGCTAATATCACAGTTGCTGCAACTGACCAACATGGTACGGCTAAAGCAAATAGCGATATTTCAACCTTTTTAACGGCAGCGACTGCAAACGATGATGTTGATGGAACAGTAACTGTAAGTCACAATGCCCTTGCCCTTGATAATTTCCCGATAGGCGATACCATTGTTACCTTTTCAGCAAAAGATAGCAGTGATAATATCGGCACTTCGCAGGCTACGGTTACCATTGCTGACCAAACATCACCTATTATTACATTAGTGGGTGGTAGTGCAATAACCGTTAATCTTGATGAGCCCTATGTAGATCTCGGTTCTACTGCTGTTGATAATGTGGATGGTGATATTTCTGACTTAGTAGTAGTTGGTGGAGACACTGTTGATACTAGTAAAGGAGGTATTTACACAATCACTTATAATATTATCGATGTAGCCGGTAATGCTGCGCTTGAAAGAACACGTCGAATCACCATACAAGATGTCGCGGCTCCTATCGTTAGTCCTCCTGAAAATATTACCGTTGCTGCTACCGATGATTTAGGTACCGCGGATAGTGACACTAGCATCATCGCCTTTCTAGCGGCTGCAACAGCCAATGATACTATTGATGGTGATGTTAACGTAACTCATAATGCCCCCGCTATATTCCCAATTGGTACCACTATCGTCACATTTTCTGCTATAGACAGCGATAGTAAAACGGGTGCCTCTCAAGCCACGGTCACCATTACTGACCAAACAGCACCGGTTATTACGTTAACAGGAGAGAGCTCAATATCACTCTTCCGTGATCAAGACTACAACGAGGCAGGTTATAGCGCAGAAGATAATGTTGATGGAGATATGTCAGCTAATGTTGTTGTTGGTGGCGAAACTGTTGATACCACAACCTTAGGTACTTACACGGTAACCTATAACTTAACTGATTCAGCGGGTAATGATGCCGCGCAACTAACACGAGAAATTAATATCATTATTGACCCTGATAGTGACAGCGCTATTGATACCGATGGTGATGGCATTAGCAATGATAAAGATACGGACGATGATGGTGACGGTGTACCTGATATTTATGACCAATTACCACTTAACCGATTTGAAACCCTTGATACAGATCTTGATGGTATAGGTGATAATAGCGATCCTGATATAGATGGCGATAATGTACGCAATGATGTGGACAGTTACCCACTTGATGCAAGTCAATCTAAAGATACTACCGCACCAATATTTAGTGATGAAACCCCAATAGTAGTTATTAATGCTACGGGGGCATTAACTGATATCAGTGAATCAATTTCGGTAACTGCCACTGATGATTTAGATGGTGAAATTGCCGCAATCATTGATGGGGAAACTAGCCTGACTTCTGGTGCTCACAATGTAACAGTTAGCGCAACTGATACCGCCGGGAATACTGCCAGCCAAACAGTAACACTGCATATCACACCACAATTATTACTCAGTAAAGATGAAGAAGTAGCCGCGGGTAGTTCAAAATCCCTGGTAGTAAAACTATCGGGTCCTGCAGCTACCTACCCTGTTCTTGTAGATTATAGCTTAAGTGGTGATGCTGTTAGTCACACTTCAGGTACTCTGAACTTCACTAGCAGTACAAGCGAGCAAACAGTTACTGTTAATTTGCTAACGGATGCAAGTGTTGATGAAACGGCAATATTAACTATTGATGCCGCAGAAAACGTGCAGTTACCCGCAACTAACAACATCACCCTAACCGTCATTGAAAGTAATCAAGCACCACAATTAGCATTAACTCAATATCAGTCAGGCAAAGAGGTAAGTGTTATAGATGTTAATGCCGGACCCGTTACTGTTACTGCAGCAGTCAGTGATATAAACCCTAAAGATTTACATGATATCAATTGGTATAGTGCTAATGATGTGCTTCCCGGTGTTGTTGGAGCTGACTCACTGAGCTTTACTTTTGACCCTGCAACATTGACAGCAGGAAGCTACCAATTAACAGTCAAAGCAAGTGAAAATAACACTGACGATAACTTTACGGTATCTGTTGAAACAGATGTTGTTATCATTGTTGATGTTCCACAATTATCTAACGACAACGACAGTGATAACGATGGTATTGCTGACAGTGAGGAAGGCTTTGGCGATAGCGATGGTGATGGCATCCCTGACCACCTAGATAATAATAGCAATACTAGCCAATTACCATTGGCCAGTGGTGAACAACCACTACAAACTCTTAATGGCTTACAACTTGCTGTAGGTCGAGTAGCATTATCAGCGAATGCTTTAGCAACTAGTTCAGCCTCCATTAGTATAGAGGATCTAGCGGAGTTATTCTTAGATGATACTTATGATGAATACCTTCCTTTAGCTGGTACTGAGTTAATTAACTTCATTGTCAAAGGTGTTTCTGTTGGTGAGTCGGCCCCTATTGTTTACCCTTTACCGAGCAATGCCACGATTACTGCTGAGACAGTATATCGTAAGTACACCCCTGCTAATGGTTGGGTAGATTTTGTCAGCGACAGTTATAACCGCATTTCATCGGCAATAAAAAATGAAGCTGGCGTATGTCCACCACCATTAAATGCTAGCTATACTGAGGGACTAACTGCTGGTAATAATTGTCTTCAGCTACAGATCGCTGATGGCGGCGTTTACGATGCTGACGGTATGATTAATGGTCAAATTGAAGACCCTGGAGTATTAGCTGAAGCGTATAACTATATTGAATGGAGCTCAGACAGTATTGAATTACCAGCAACTGATGTTAATGAAAATATCAGTGTTAACTTAACAGGTTACTTGACAGCCTATGTTGGTGATGCCGATGTTAGTACGATAACCTTTGCTAAAGATAAAGGGCCAGCCTGGTTAACGGTTAATGAGTCAGGTACCCTATCAGCTGACTTATCTAACGTAGCAAGCGGCGATTACTCAGCCACTGTTAGCTTTACTGATACCAAAGCACAAACTGCTCAAACTGAAGTGAAAGTGTCAGTGGTATTTAATAGTGCGCCCACACTTGCTGAAGTGGAATTACCTGCTGCTTCTCGAAATGAAGAATACTCTGCCAGTATTGCAGAGCAAATTACTGACGCTGATGGAGACAATTACACGGTAAGTAAAGTTGGTGGTCCATATTGGTTAAAAGTAAGTGAAACAGGTGAGCTATCTGGTACACCGCTTAAAGCGAATATTGGTGATAACAACATAACAATTGAGCTTACCGATAATAAAGGCGCGACTAACGAGGTAACACTTACCCTAGCGGTGAATGACTCAAATGTTAGAGCAAGTGACGGTGGTTCATTCTCAGCTGTGTTTTTAGCGATAATAGCTTTAGTATCACTACGTCGTAAACCGCAAAAATAGTATAAGCAGTATAAGTAAGGCTAGATTATCCGAGCCTTTTTAAAATTTTATTAGCATAGTGCCATTAACCCTTTTAATGGCACTATGTTGATATATCCTCATCAATCACTTTAACCGATTCTAAAAAATATCCTTCCCAACACCTGATAGCTATTATTTACTATGAGCATCACTACCCATCTTCCATACATAAAAAACAGGCTATTTACAATTCCTTTAAATACAAGGCCTTTGTAAAGATAAGTAAGTTATATGTAAATTTGAGTAAATTTCATTATTGACATTCGTTTTATTTATGGCTAACCTAATCTGAACTTTATTGATAAAAAACACAAAAATAAAAATTAACAAGGGTTAGCACCCTAATAATAAAGATGACGTTTATAGCAGTGTTATAATGACCAAAGCTGCCTAAAAATTAACTTTTTACTAATCATAACTGTGTGAAATTACTACTGAATTGGGGAAGAATATGAAAAAAATGCATTACAAATCACTGGTTGCTGCAGCAATTATCACTAGCTTGTCTCATACAGCTCTAGCGGACACCTTAGCGCCAATAAGCGCAGTTCAAGATACTTGGACAAATGGCAGTGGAGCTGGGTCTGGTTCTAATTATGGTACTCAAACCACATTTCGTATCGACACAGGTAAAATGCGAGGCTTTATACAATTTACTGTAACAGGAATACCCGCTGGTCATACTGTTGATACCGCAATTTTAACCCTTACCGCGCAAGGCAATAAATCAGGCAATATACCTGATACCTTTGTCGCAGCTGTTACTAATGCCCCTGTTTGGGATCAAACAACACTGACCGACTTAAATGATGATGATCTACTCGCTGCCACAGGCGATGCCGTTGCCAGTGCAACAGATATTGCCGTTGGCGCTACAGCTGATTTTGATATAGCTGCTGCTATTAATGGTAATGGTACTTATACCTTTATGATTAATATTGCTGATGCCGATGCCAGAGCTACCAAATACTACAGTAACGAAGCAGAAGATGAAGCAGTCCGCCCTATATTGAACATAACAACAGTCGCTTCTGATCCCTCAGACACTGCACCACCAGAAACTACAACACCTGATACTACAACACCAGAACCTACAACACCTGATACTCCCCCCATTGAAGGCAATACAGCACTAACGTTAACTTTGACACAGGCTGGCTCAACCATCGCAACAATTAGTACTGCAAATGCCGATGCAATTCCTTATATTGATGCTACAAAAGGCCTAGTGACAGTATCTGTTGATGTTTCTGATTCTGATTCTGATGATGAAGACACCCATACCATTGCTTGGACAAATAGCAGCGACGATTTAGGCGCAGCCAGTGAAAATTTTGAATTTTCTCCCCTTGATTTATCAGGTGACTTTACTTTAAGTGTGAGCGCAATAGAAAATGATAACGCTGAAAATCTCTTAGCACAGCTGACTGCAAAAATTCGTATCATCAAGGAAGGCTTTCCAGAGCTAGTTGCCGATATTGATAGCGATGGTGACGGTACCAATGATACCGAGGAAGGCTTTAATGATTCTGATGGCGACGGTATTGTTGACTACTTAGATGATAATGCTAACACCGCACAGTTACCTTTAGCGGCAGACCAAAAATCACTACAAACCCTAGGTAGCTTAACTTTGTCACTCGGTAGTATTAGTACTAGTGCTCAAGGTGTTGCTGCAAAGTCAGCCATTATCACTCAAGAACAATTAACAAGTAATGTTGCTGATGGTAGTTCTGATACAACTGATAGCTATTATTCGCCAATTGAAGGTGTCAGTTTATTCAACTTCACTGTTAGTGGCTTAGCAAACGATGGTGACACAGTTCCAGTTGTTTACCCATTACCTAAAGGCGTGCTTATCGGTGAAGAGACAAAATACCGCAAATACACACAAGAAGCTGGTTGGACAACGTTTGTTAGTGATGCTGAAAATAGCATAGCCTCAACCGTAAAAGATGATTTGGGTAATTGTCCTGCACCAAATAGTGAACTATATATTGATGGTTTAACCACTGGTGACAGCTGTATTCAATTAACGATTAAAGATGGTGGTATTTATGATGCTGACGGCATTGAAAATAGCTCAATTGAAGATCCTGGTGTTTTAGCTAACCCTTCTAACAGTGCGCCGAAACTTGCTGAGGTAGAATTAACCCCTGCTTCTCGAAATGAAGCATACTCTACCAGTATTGCCGAGCTAATTACTGATGCTGATGGAGACGCTTACACGGTAAGTAAAGTTGGTGGTCCATATTGGTTAAAAGTAAGTGAAACAGGTGAGCTATCTGGTACACCGCTTAAAGCGAATATTGGTGATAACAAGATCACAATTAAACTAACAGATGATAGAGGCGCGACTAACGAGACTACATTTACTGTAGTAGTGAGTGACTCTACTGTTAGAGCAAGTAGCGGTGGTTCATTCTCTGCAGGCTTATTAACATTACTAGGTTTATTATCACTGCGCCGCAAAAAAGCACAGAAGTAAATATAGAGAAAATTTAAAGCAAGCAATAAAGCTATATGAACGAAAAGGCTGGTGAAGTAATTCACCAGCCTTTTTTGTCGCCCAAACTTAGCTTTATTTATTTCAGCTTATTATTTCGAAAATAGTATTTTCTTAAAAACAACTTGCCCTTTTTCCGCAGTATAAACCTTTAATTCGCTACTGTTATGATAAATATCTAACACCATAAAACCAATCTCAGATAAGGCAAAAATGTTATCACTCGCAAAGCCTACAGGTGATATTTTATTATGATTTGCTGCGCCGCTAACCAGTGCGATTTGCTCACTGCCCTCATTATCAAACTCAAACACCTGTAAGCTATGATCATGGCCTGCTGCGTAAATTACTTTATCCATACCTGATAATTGCTGCGTTAGTGATTTAATGGCTTTTTGTGCCACTGGGTGAGCTATTTCACCGACCTTACGATGTTTGCACTTTTCATCCTGAATGCACTCATCAAGCTTACCTAAGTTACCGTGTGGACCAATAGACTTAATAGGGTGATGACTAGCAACCATAATAATATTGTCAGGATAATCAGAGTTATGCTGAGCGAGTAACTTTTCAATTTGTTTATTCACTTTAGCAATATTATTTCCGCTCTTTCGTAACCACCAAGTCGAGTCTATAAATAACAAACTGATGCCCGGTAAATGTAGTATTTCAGGTAGTGGTTTACTTCCTTGCTTAAAAGGGACAAGGGATGCATTGAGATTATGCTCTTTAGCATAAGACTCAATATACTCTGCTTGCTCATCAACTTGCCTAGCTATCCAGTCATGATTGCCGGGTAAAAGGTATAACTGACTACCACTCAGTTTTGCTACTTGCAGCTGCGCGGTAAGATAGCTTATTTGTTTTAATTGTTTTTTGTTGTATTCAGTTTTACCGCCCTTAAGTACAGGAAAGCCTCTGGTGTAAATATTGTCACCTAGAAATAACACCTTGGTTATATTAGGTTGTTGTTTGGCAATATCAGCAGCAAGTTTCAAGCTTGGCTCTAATGGCGATAAACTTGAGTAACCAGCATCGCCTAATAAAACAATGCGTTGAACAAGTTCATTTGCCACGCTTAGGCTTGTTTGAAAAAATGTTAGGCAAAACAATAAGCTTACTAAAACATTTTTATTAAAATGGAGCACTTTCTATTTCCTTTTGAATTTACTATTACTTATGATAATACCTATAAAAAAGGCTCAAGCTTCACAGCTCAAACCTTGTTATATGTACTTTAAATTGATACGACTAAGTTAATATCGCTGGCTTAGTGCGATGGCACAAGTGTGATCGTCTCAATATCAATATTCATCGCTCTATAACGTTGATCTTGCGCTTTAAAGTCTTTGGTACTGGCTTTAAGCTCAAAAGATTGCCCTTGTTTTAAGGTGACTTTTTGAATGCCAGCCTCAGAAAAGTTCAACAAACCAAGGCTGCTTTGAACAAATTGACCAGAATTGTTACTGACTTTTTCTGCTTTTTCTTCTACGGTAAGCTTTTGTTCATTTCCATCAAAGGATTGTAATTTTTCAACTTTATTCCCTTTACCTTTGAGGTTAAAAACAAGCTCAAAATCGGCATTAGCAAGAATGAAGTCTTTATCTTTATAACGCATTTTATAGCTAATGTTTACTTGATAGCTGCCCGCTTCTGGCACATCAATATACCAGCTGCGTAAGAAGTCTTTTAACATGGAGCGATAGCTTTCTTTACCAAACTTGCCATGTTTTGTGGCTTGCTCACCAACTAAGCGAATAGTGCCACTTTCATCTACTTTGCTATGCCTAGGCACTGTTTTCAGCGCGCCATTGTAATCTAGCTTTAAAATGGTTAAATAACGATCTTGCTTAATAGCAGAAAGATCAATCATGGTATCGCCATTTTCTTGCTTAACTAACAGTTGGCTGTCACTATCTGTTAACAAAGTAACTTGCTCAACCTGATTAACTAAGCCCGGTAATACTAATTGGTTGTTCTCAGGCCACTGATGAATGTGTAGATATAAAGCCCCCTCATTGGTAGACACTTGTCCCCAGTCCAATTTAAGGAAAGGATTTAAACCAGTTTCAAAAATCGCTTCTTTATTTTTTTCTACCCATTTACCAACACCAACTAATACATCTTTTTCATAAGGCAAAATACTACCATCACCTTTTGGGCCAATATTCAGTAAAAAATTTCCGCCCATACTGGCAATATCTGAAAGCTTAGCTACTTGCACAGCAATTTGCTCTTCAAGTGGCAGGCCTTTGACCCACGATTTATAACCCCAAGTATGATAAAAGGTGCCAGGTGTTTCCCATGGATATTCAATAATAGGTGAGTCGGGTACATGGTTATCAGGCATAGTTAAAAAATCGCCCTGATTATTCATCACACGGCCATTAATTAAGGCATTAGGTTGATGTTTTTTCACTACTTCTCTAAAGCGCTTACTTTGTGCGAGGGTGGGCTCGCCCATATCAAAAAACACTTCAACTATCTCGCCATAGTTACTCATCAGCTCTTCAAGTTGAGCAATTTGAAAATCCTCATTGGCTTTAGAAACTTTACCAAAAACACTGATCTTACCATCCACAGGATTACGCTCTGGCTCTGGTCCATTAAAGTGCCAATCAGGCGTTGAGTAATATAAACCCAGCTTTAAACCATGGCGCTTAGTTGCCTCAGAAAGCTCTTTTAATAAGTCTTTTTTATAAGAGGTGTAATCAACAATATCAAAATCAGTATGTTTAGAATCAAACAGTGCAAAGCCATCATGATGCTTAGTGGTTAAGACGATATAACGCATGCCTGCTTGTTTAGCTAGTTTAACTATAGCGTCAGCATCAAAGTTCTCGGGGTTAAAGTTTTTCACAACGTCTTGGTAATCTTCTTGGGAGATATCGGCATGACGCTGAATTTGCTCACCGAGTTTTTCTATTTGTTTACCTTGCCAAACGCCTGCTAAGTCCGCATAAGCGCCAAAGTGAATGAATAAACCAAAACGCATCGCCTGCCACTTAGCAATGGCCAGCTCTGTTTGACTTTTTTCTTGTAGCTGATCTTGAACTTGGCTTTGAATTTTAGATGTTGCAATACTTGTTTGCTGCTGATTACAGCCAGTTAATACAGATGAAAAAATTAAACTTGTTAGTACTATCTGCTTAGATAGCTTTGAAAATAGAGATAAACTAGAAAACTTAACCATAAAAAATTCCTTTATGAGCATAAAAGTACCCAGGTACTTGCTCTTAACACAACAACACATGCATTTTATAGTCAATAAACACTCGACACAAGCGTTGTAAATGTAAAGATAAGTAAAGAAAACATTACCCTAGCACTTTAATAATATTGAACTAATATCAATAGGTTAGCTAAAATCCAAACAAAAAAATGGCCAGTAAAACTGGCCATTAAAAGTTTATGAAATTTTAGCTAACTTGCTTAGAAGCTATAACGAAGTGATAAACGGTAACTACGTCCATAATTAAAGATTGCATGAGTACGCGCTTCTGAAATGTTATCCAAACTGCTCGTTAACTCTTTAGTTAGACCCGATGCAGCAGGGTCTGTGATTACGTTAATAAGTTTATCGTAACTATCAGTTAAGTTTGAGGCACTGAAAGTAACTTTCAAATCTTTATTGATGGCATAGTTAGCAGAAAAATCTAATGTCCCTCTGTCATCTCTGACAATACTACTGTTTTTAGAAGTAGTTTTCGAAATAGCTTTAGTTCTATAAGCATAAGCTAAGCGTAAACTAAGATCATCATTTTCCCAATACACAGTAGCATTAGTTGAATGCTTAGAAGTATTTAAGAACGGTAAACCATTATACGGATTATCTGCATTTTCAGGGTCAATTATCGCTTCACTGTCAGCATAAGTATAGTTAATTGATGAACCTAAATGGCTAAATAATCCCGGTAAAAAGCCATAGTTTTGCTGATAAGAAAGTTCTGCACCTTGGATAAAGCCACTACCGCCATTGACACTTTGTTTATAATCAACGTCAGCACAAGGTGATGTTGCTGCATTTCTTATTGCGATTTCTTCAGGAGTATCACCAGCATAACCACTATAATCAACGACACAATTACCATCTACACCATTGTCAAATTGCTTTTGAACCGTCGTATTATAGGTAAAGCTTTTGAAGTCTTTATAAAATAATGCCCCTGATAATAAAGCCCCTTCTTCAAAATACCATTCCAAGGAAAGATCAAATTGATCGGCTAAGAATGGGTCTAAGGCAACATTTCCACCTTTGCCAGTAGGTGACTCGCTTAGATTTTGGTTTTTCACTTCAAAACCTGGACGCAATTGATTAATATTAGTACGAGCTAATACGCGTGCAGCAGAGGTTCTAAGGATTAAATCATCCGTAATTAAATAATTAAGGGTAATGCTAGGTAACCAGTTATCATAGTTATGTGAATCGCTAACTGGAAAAACCACGCTAGAAATAGGCTTACCATTTTCATCTTTTTCAAGGAAGTCTAGACCGCTTTCATATTTAGCCCCTGAGTGAGCAGCGCCTTCAATTTCAGTTTTGGCATAACGTACACCAAAATTACCAGTAATCTCACCATTAAGTAATTCAAAATTAGCCTGTAAATAAGCGCCATAAGTTGTTTCATCAACCCCCCAAGCTTTTAATGGATTGGGATTAAATAAGTCTTCACTTAAACCGTTAGGGAAAACATGAGCAAGGGTGGCATCAATATCAGGATAAACCCAATCAGTTGGTAAGCCAGCCGGAGCAATGCCATCTAAGAAGTGACCTTCGGTGATACTGCTTGTCGCGGCACCAGGAATATCACTAGCTAGGATTGTGTCTCTGTTTTCAAAAACACTGGTACCAAAAAACACTTCTTCAGAGCGAACTTTTTTAGATCTATCAGTGTATTTGACACCAAACTCAAATGAGGTAATTAAATCACTATCTAAACCACGGCTAGCATCTAAATAAATACTATTTTTAGTATCATCCACATCACGACGATCAGAGCGTATTTGCCCTAACTTCAGTGTTTCAGCATTATTACCATCATAAGCGTTACAATAGCTAAATTCAGGTAATGCATCGCCTTCAGGGCCATTAACAAAATTAACACCACACCAAGTGCTAGGATCATTTTGATCAACACCATTTTTACCTGTGGCAGTTCCCCAATTCATTCTATAACCGTCGGTAAACTCTTGAGCTGTTGACGCATGACCTATATGGCCAGAAATGATCCAATCATCACCAATGCTGTGTTCAAACTGAGCGCCTAAAACCAAGGTATCTGTGGTATTTAACCAACGGCCAGATTGATTTAGAGTGCCAACATTGCCTGACTTTGCTGAAACAACGCTGGTAGCCATATTACCACTGCCTTCTTGCACAACAATTTCATTGGGTGTTTTATGATAGTTATGCATACGGGTATGAGATTGCAAATGGTCTATTTCTTGGCGAGAAAAAGAACCATCAAGACGAATATCAGTTTCATCACTTGGTCGATACTGGAAGGTTGCCGTACCACCTTGTTTCACTTTATCATCAAGGTTTAACCGCGCTAGACTGAATTTTGGTAAAACCGCCCATACTGGGCTGGTAAGTAATTCACCTTCAGTATTAGTGATTTTAGTGTTAGCACCTTTAAATTCTCTAACCTCAGCATCAAAAATATTGAACTCTTCTTTGCGGACACTATTCTTATCATAAAATAATGAACCAGCAACGCCCATCTTATCGCTTAATTTATAAATACCAGTATATGCAAAGCGTGGCGTGGTATCTTCTCGTAAATCGTTATAACGCGCTTCAACGGTGAAAACGTTAGTGTTTTTCTTAGCAGATAATGGCGCCCGTGTTTGTAAATTAATAGCTGCCCCTAATGAACCTTCTTCTTGATTGGCACTGGGCGATTTAATCACATCAATTCGACTTAAAATATCAGCAGAAAACAAGCTTAGATCAACCGATTGATCATCAGTATTACTGGTCATTGACACGCCATTAAGCTTAATATCGTTTAATGCCGCTTGTACACCACGAACCGTTATTGTTTGGTTATCACTGCCATTTCTATCGAGTGAAACCCCTGAGATACGCGATAATGCCTGAGCAATATTCTCATCTGAAGATTTACCAATTTCTTCGGCAATAATCGAATCAGAAATGGAATCGGAACTACGCTTAGCATTTAACGCTGAGGTTAAACTTGAACGAACACCGGTAACTTCGATGGTTTCAATTTCATCAAGTTTATTCTTCTTTTCAGTTTCTTCTGCAAAAGCAAAGGCATTGGTAGCAACTGAAGCAGACAAAGCCATGCAAATATACGTTGCAATTCTGGTTTTATTAAACTGTTGTGACATGTTATTTCCCTAACGAACTCAATGCTCGTATTACTTAGTTTGGATGTAGTTGCCAAATAAATATATTTTTATTTTTATTTTTTCTAGCATTTATATCGCGACAGCAAGGTTTATTTCTATTGCTTAACTTACAAATAACAGCTATCAACTTCTGATTAATTTGTAATCATACGACTGCAAATAAATGTATGCCTTTTGTAAAGGAATGTAAAGAAATAAATTGACCTTTATTAAAGATAAACACGTCAAATCTTAATAAGAAAAAGCGAACACAGTAAATAACAACAACTTACAAGCAAGTAACAAAATAAATAAAATAAAAAATAACACCTGTATAAATAATAAACACTACAATATATTCATTTGTGTTTAAAGAGCCGCTTTACCAAGTTAACCTTTATATTGTAGGCTAAATTGAACTTATTATGGCTAATTGAAGTGATATTTGATTACATTGCTAAAACAAATTTGGGAGGGTTTTGCCTGCAAGGAAAGAGATAAAATAGAAGAGATAACTATCTTAGCCCTTACTTTTAAAAGCAATAACTTTCAAAAGTAAGCTGTGCTGCCAAATATGATAATAGGTGTTAAGTGCACATTACCCAGTTGATATATATCCGTAATCATGCAAAGTGCGTGATTTCAGTGGGAATTAAAAGCCATTTATTAAGTTCAATTGAGAACCTTTACAAGCCACTTATTGAGACTTATATAGAAATAAGGCCCGTATCTTTCATCGCCTGCCAGAAGGCTGTTGGGATTTGTGCTTCAACTAAAGATACATTACTTTTCACCCGTTTTGGTGAACTCGAGTTTAAAGCAACCGAGACGATTTCATCAAACAAAAATGAAAACTGTACACAAACTTCAGCAGGTTTAACATTAAACTCATCACATAACGCGTTAAATTTATCTCGCCAAGCAAACTCTTTAGGGTGAGTAGCACGGCTGATTTGTTTATAGTCAAAGTTATTACTGCCAATTAAAAAACCCGCATTAAATACAGCAGAATTAATAACACCAACCCCCTGCTTAGCTAACTTTTTCAATAAAGCTAAGGTTGAGTCAGTATGAACATAAGGCGTAATTGAACAGGCAAACATGGCCCAATCAAGTTGCACATGGTCACTGATAAAATCGATAACACTGACATCTTTAGCACCGACGCCAACAGACTCAACTTTACCTGCATCACGTAACACCATTAGCGCTTTATAAGCATCAATAACATCTTGTTTACGTTTGATCAGATCAGCTTCATTTTCAGCCCCCGCAAGGTATTCATCAGGATCGTGGATAGACACTATTTTGGCTTCATAATCACCAAGCAACTCATTACCTTGCTGATAACAATCAAGAATACCTTGGTAAGAAATATCTTGCACAGCATCATGCTTAAGGTTTATCCAAGCACCGGGCTCAAAAGTAGGCTCGTCTGTTGTTAACGGCACGCGTTTCCAGCCGAGCTTATTGCTAATTCTAACCGACTCAGGAGAAACATTTAACGATGTTAAGGCCTCAGCCAAAGACTCTAGCGCCAAACCTGCACCATATTTACCTGCACTGTCAAATAAGGGGATTTCTGGGCTATTTTCAACGGCAGCTTGGACCAATTGCTTTTTTGTTTCACTATCTAACTCAACAAAAAGGTTACCCAAACTGCTAGTACCAAAGATTAACTTAGGTATGTTTGCTAACTTACTCATATTTTTCACTCTTGTGTAAAGCCTCTATACTTCTTGCTTTTTATTACTCAAGCCGATTCAGGGGCTTTTATACTCACTCATCTATTCATAATAAATGTATTTAAAATAACACGTGACCATTTGTGATTTTTACATATAACAAACAAATAAAGACTAATCTGCCTATTAGTAAACTAGACACGACGAACCAATTGCTGATTAAAGCGCATCAACATGTAATCACAATCTTTTTTCCAATTAAGCTCATCAGCTATAGCGTTGACTGCTTGGGTAACCTGATTGACAAACTTACCATAAGTTTTATGGGTTTCATCAAAATCTGTAGCAAAAAATACTAGTCGAATCGTGTCAACTAGTTTATCACCTTGCCATTGACAGCTAATGTCTCTGCTCTCATTCTGTGGATTATAGCCAAGAGAAATAATATCACCATTGATAATAGTACTAGCATTTTCATCAAAGCGAACTATTGGTGATAAACCATTGGCGATCATCGCGGCATGGCTAAGTTGATATTTTTCATTTGCCCGAGTAAAAGCTTGTGAAACTTTCGAGTATAGAAGCTCAAAAGGGTTATCAGAGTCATAATTTATCTCTGTCCCCTTAAGTAATCTACGTGTCATAGGGACACTAACAACAGCATAAGTTATTGCAGTATGCTCTCCTTCTACCACAATACCTTGTTGTAAATACCGTGTAGATATTTCACGAAATGTGTGACTTTTACTCCCCAGACTGCCCTTTTCTCTAGCAAAAACATCATAAGTAAGATGTTGATGATCGCGTACTTTTAGCGCTGATGGTTCAAGACCGATCCGTTGAGATAAAATATTTATCGCGGCAAAAACTTTTTGGTGAAAAGCGGCAGAATTTTCGCGTATATTTTCACCTGTAGCTAAAAACAAAAACTTCACTTTATTTGAGCGAATATCACCATCAAAATAGCCTTTAAAAGTACTATTATGCTTGGGATTATAAAAGAAAAAGGATTGTTTATCGGTATGTAAAACTTGTTGTTCGTCACTATTTCTAACACGAACTAATCGATTGTTAGCAATGAAGTTCGCATGCTCAATATTACACTCTTCAACCACATCAAAAGCTAGCTTTGCTAAGCGTTGATAAAATTTTTGATAAGGCTTTGCGGATGTCAAATCAACATCTTCTCCCACTAGCGCAATAAGCTTATCAGTTAATGGCATCTCCGCAATAATATAGTGATTATCGCGAGCACTTGCAGGCACATATACTTTTTCCGATGCACGATGTTTTCTAAGTATTGAACTAGCTCTTCTCATTTTCACTCTCACTTATTAAATAGATAACGACAAGTATTGCGCATTGCACAACAGGTGACCTTTACTTATAATAAACACTACATGAGTACTAAAGAGATGTCAACCATGATTACTAAGACTAGAAATAGGCTCTACACAGACATCTATATACAAACATATTAATAAGCATAAATAACAATATATTGCGTGATAGTAAGCAATAAAAAACAACAATGTATGCACCAGAATGCTAATAACACGCTGTTTTCCGAACGGAAAATAATAGAAAACGACACTTTTAGTAACATTGCTATCTAACCATAAGCAACCATACTAATAACTGTAGCTATTAATATATTGAGATAAACATGTATTTAACCAAGTACTTAATCAGCAGTATTGCAGTACTGACAATATGCACTTGCCCGGCATCTATTGCTGGTGACTCGATCACTTTTGCTAGCGGTGCGCCACTTGACAATTACCAAGCTAGTATAATTATCCCGATACTAACAGAGGCATTTAAACAGCATAACATTGAGTTTAATGCTGAACATTTTCCTAGCCTGCGTGCTTTGCAAGTATCAAATTCAGGTATGTTAGATGGTGAATTACATCGAGTATCAAACTTTCATGAAATAACTAAAAATCAATACAGTAATCTGCTCAAAATTGACTGTAAACTATTATCAGTGCATCTGACCGTATTTGCTAAGGAGAAATTTGTGATAAATAACAGCACAGATCTTCAGCATTACAGTCTTGCTTATATGCGCGGTAGAAAAGATGTCAACAAGCTATTAAAGCAACAAAAAACTCAACAGCGCATCTATAAAGTCAATACCGAATTACAAGCATTTCAAATGCTCGCCGCAGACAGAGTTGATATTGTAATTTCAGAAAGTTACTTAGGCAACCGTATCATTCATGCTGATCCAAAGTTCAATAGTATCACCGAAATAAAACACTTATTAACAACGGATATCCACTCATACATCCATAAAAAGCATCAGGAATTATTACCTAGTATTGAAAAAACATTAAAACAAATGAAAGCACATGGACGGTTTTAAGAAATAACAGCAAATAATCAGATAGCCCCTTAACCAAATATTGATAAACCAAAAAAATATCGCCTATAAAGCGATATTTTATTTTAATAACATTGTGAGGATATTTTTAGGTAAACAATAAATTACTTAATCAATGAATTGTTATATGCCTTAACCTGAGGAAAAACCTGTGCTAACTCCTGCTTATTAAATTGCCAGTGTTGCGCTAAAACATTCGCTATCCAAGAAAAACTATTTGTTGTTGGCCTCAGATCTCGCTTTTCAAATAACTCAGCCTCTGCTAATCCCGGCCAGTCTCCCTGAACTTTGCCACCTTTAAGCGCACCACCAGCTAAAAATAAAGCACTGCCTGTACCATGATCGGTTCCTGATGTACCATTTTCTCTTGCAGTACGACCAAACTCTGTCGCAATAATAACCACAGTATTTTGCCAATCATTTGCTAATCCTTGGCGCAACTGCGCTAAGCCATTATCTAATTCGGTAAGCTTTTTGTCTAAACGACTTGCTTGGTTGTTATGAGTGTCCCAACCACCTAGCTCTAACATGGCACAATCAGCACCTTGCGCACCACGCATTAATTTGGCACAGGCTTTACTAAGGTCTATAAACTTACCTTGTTTACCACGCTTCTCAGTAGCTTCATCCATCACCATGCCTTTCACTGCTAATCCTTTTGCTAAAGTGTTTTGTAAAAGCTCATCTTGTTGATACAGCTTTGCCAGTGCCTGGTAAATATCATCGTCAGCACTTTTGAGCTTTGATGGATACCAAGTATTTACGCGCTCACTACTACGTAAACTAATAGGAGTTGCACGTGAAACCGCTAACGCGCGTTTGTTTTTAATATCGATAGCACGTGCTAACCAACCGTTATCATGATCAATATCTGTTAGTCCTGTTTCTAAAAAGTCTTGGCCATCAAAGTGTGAGCGACGTTGATATCCTGATGATACGGCTACTACCGGTATTAATGATTTTTCTTGATACCATTGATGCAAATTGCCCAGTGCTGGGTGTAAAGCAAAACCTTTATCTAAAGGCAGTAATGGCGCTTTAAAGCTTGAAGACAGTTTTGGCCGTAACTGTTTGTAGTTACTATCTGCTGTTGGAATAATGGTATGTAATGAATCTAATGCCCCTCTTAGCACCACCCAGACAATTTTCGGCCTGGCGCTATGTTGTGCCGCTAAAGCGACTGTACTGCCCATGGGTATAGATAATACCGCTAAACCAGCGCCAAGCATTTTTATAAATTTTCGACGAGAGGCAGTAGCTGAGCTTTCATAAGATAGCGTTTCAGTCTCTATACTTTTACCAGCAGAGCAAGTTGTTTTATGTGCTTTTTTTATATTATTCATATTATCTCCGCTGATTATCTGCGCTGAAATTCTGGACTCATTAGTAATAAGGTTAAGGCTTGTTGCCGGCTTTCCGCCCTTATAACCATTTTATAGGTATGCTCTGCTACAACTTCACCGAGAGCTTGGCACATTATTTTTTCTGCATTAGCGCGTTTACGATAACTTGACATTGTCGTCGTCCAATCAATACGAGCCATCAGTGCACTAGCACCAAGCCAGCCTTTTTGCTTATCGCTATACCCGGCAGGAGAGCCTGCATTAAAAGGCTGCTGCCCTAACGCCGTTAACGCATTGTAAATGCCTTTATCATTGATTTTTGTCGTGGCCAAAGCACGGTGAGTTGAAATAACAAACTCTCGCGGCGTTTTGAACTTTTGCGGGCTATCAAGCCAAGATTCTTGTGCTTCAAACATGGCAAACATCACTTGTTTAATATTGCCATTGCTTTTTAGCCAAGCAGTTTCCATTTTAGATAATAATGACTTGGGTGGGTTTTCCGTAACAAAGTGATGAGCAAGCTTGTAGCACATATGTTTCGCTGTCGCTGGATTAACGGCCAAATCCCTTAACATTTGCTCACCTTGGTGTACGCCATTTTCTTTATATGTTTTCCCTAAAAGTGTGCGTTCGCCAGGCTCATGGCCAAAGTGACGAAATGTAAAGCCGCTACCTTGCTCTTTGATTAAATTAACCACACTCCAACCGGTAATAGCTTTTGCTAATTCAGTAACATCAGTTTGCTGATAAGGACCATCAACACCTAGTGTATGTAACTCCAATATTTCTCGCGCCAAGTTTTCATTTAAGCCCTTTTCTCTTCTCATACCTAATATAGAGTTAGCACCAAAGGATTTTTCATTATTAAGGTAGATAAGCATGGCTGGATGTTGCTCAACAGCCAACAACAAATCTTCAAACTGCCCTAATAAGTTTGCGGCAATGCTTTCTCGCTCAAGTGTAGCGGCAAGCCCTGTCATCAAACGGCCATTGGTACTGACGCTAAAATGATTAGAAAAGAAATCTAGCAATCGCCAACTGACACTATGACTACTGTTAATCGCTTGTTTTACCGTGTCTGACGACATAGATAACAAAGTGTTACTGGCATATTTTCGCGTCTTTTTATCTATGCTTTTCTTATTAGCACCAGCCATTTCATTGTGTTTTTTATGCTGTTTTTTCTGCTGAATAAAATGAAAATGTTCTTTGAGAATATCTTCAGAGCTGGGAAAGGTATTGTTTAACACAGGTATTGTTAACTGAGATTTCAGCCACTTTAATGGGTTAGCTTGCGCTTGCTGTAACTCATTATTACGTGCCCCATAACCAAATCGGTTAACCGCGATACTTGCTAAATCAGTTGTAGTTTCTGCTGAACTTTCTGCTGAACTTTGCATTGTTTTTTCAGACATAGATAACCCTGCTTGTTTGTAACTATAAGCTAAAATTTATCGTAAGTTTCCCACTATCGCCACAAGATTTACCTATCTTTACGCTATTTCACATTTAATCTTTATCTGGAGCTAATACGAAAAAAGGCAAAGTAAAAACTTTGCCTTTTTTATATCTAAGATATTTAATAGATTGTCACTAATAACCTAATAAAAAGGGATTAGCGCTGATACTTAGCAGTGATTAATGCACGTTCTTTTGCACACCTTCCATACCACCATGAAGGGTAGTTTCACCACCCCACTGCATAGTGTCACGATCTAATTTTAATAAGTGCTCAGGGAAATCTTTAGTGACACCAAAAGATTCCATGCTGACATCAAACGGTTTAAAACCTGTTTTTAATGCTGCCGCATCGGCAACTAAGCGATAATCTTTATTAGCAACATCAACAAACTGTTGCTGAGTTGTGGCAACTGAATGTGCTTCAACACCATTTTTCTGATGTTTCTTTAAAAATTTATCAGCGCCAGCAAAAGCATAGGTATTATTATCGAGTAAATATTCGTAAGGAATTGGTTTAGTACCTTTTTTAGTGGCAAAGAACTCAGTAGTATTCCATAAGTTACGTGAACCATATGGTGGTCTTCTCGCTTCGGTAAAGATATTGTGCTCAATTATTGATTCAGGCTTAAAATATTGACGTGGGAAAGCTCTCATACGAATAGCTTCACCATCGGTATTAATAAAGATATTGTTAGTGATGTGATTATAATCTTTATGAACAATACCGGTACCTGCATTTTCAAAAATGTTTTGCGTTGTCAAAGTGCCACGTTGCCAATCATCAGTACGAGCACCAATATAATCGACATCGAAGATGTAGTTATGGCGAATAACATTACCTTCACCAGCACCAGAAATATTGATTGATGCACCATCATGTAGTTGTAACAAGGTTTTAGTTACCTTGTTGTTTTCAATGATGTTATTTTTACCATGTAAATAAGGCATAAAATGCGCTTGGGTATCATCACTGTATTCAACGTCTAGATCTATTTCATTCCAGCGAATGGTTTTAGCGGCTTCATCAAAGTCTTCGTTCTTTTTCATCAATATTTGTACACGAGGACCTGCAACACCTACCGCTTTACGAGGAACGTGATGGATCCAGTTGTTCGAAATGATATTATCACCACTTTGCCATACAAAAACAGCATGACCGTGCCAGATAATTTCACCAACATGGTGAATAATATTATTGGTAATAGTATTGTGATGGTTTACATCTTTAGTGCCCGGACCGTAACCTGCTAATAAAACCCCCATATGACCAACGTAGTCGATTAGATTATTTTCAATAGTGATATTTTGTGCATGTAAGTCTAAGCGAATGGCTGAGCCTGCAGAGTTAGTAAAGTGACTACCGCTCACTTTCATATTTTCAGCGCCGCGAAAACGTAACATCGCATTGCCATAATCAAAGGTATCCCAATCGTGTTGAATGCCCCAACCTTTATGATCTTCAGACCAGGTTGAACGCTTAGCTTGCGTAAAAGTAATACCTTCAAAGTTGATATTTTTAACCGGTACATCAGTTGCGGCATCATAATTAATGTCACCTTCAACACGTACTAACTCCATCAACTGTGGAATGGTGATATTGCTAGGTTTAGCATTGTCATGTGGCCAGTAATAAAGCTTACCTGTTTGACTATTGTGAGCCCATTCACCAGCTTCATCGATAAAATCAACGGCATTCTCAATAACAGCCCAAGGACTATTTTGAGAGAAAGCTGGCGCATTGGCTTCATACTTCAATGTTAGTAACTTCTCATCAAGGTCAATAGATTCCAGTGGGATAAAGTTTAATGCCCAAGGAACAGGGTTGAAAAACACTTCAATGTCGTCAAGATTTTTCCAATCACGAATCGGCGCGCCTTCAACATAACGAATTTCTTTTAACAAATGGCGATCTTTTTTATGCATAACATTACGCGAATCGGCAATTTCATAACCGGTTGGCTTTATACCACCAAAACGCGCACTACGGGCACGAGGTAAACGCTTATCACCAGTAAAGAGTGCGGTAAAACGACCAAACTCTTCACGAGTAACATCGGCAACCCAAACTTTGCCTTTAGCGACTTCAGGTAAACCTTCAACTTGTACCGGTAGTTTCTTCCAACCAGTTACCGCTTTACCACTAGAGATAATTGGTGTTTCTTCAGGGTAAGCACGGTAACTTACAAAGTGCTCACCTTGACCACCATCTTGACGATTTAACACTAAAGTCTCGTTTAAGGCATAAGTACCACCACGAAGCCAAACAGTTACCTCTTGTTGACGTTGTGCATCGTCTAGTTGACGAATCGCATCTCTCGCACCTGCAATATTTTTAAAAGGCGCTGCTTGTGTACCCAAAGCACCTTGCTGCCCTTCTGGTGAAACATAAAATTCAAGACTGCTTGCTGCTTGTTTTACTACCTGCTCGCTCTGCTCAGATGTTTGATTACAACCGGCAAGTAAAGCACTAGCACATACGGCAACTAGCATTGTGGGGGAAAATAGTTTATTTATCATAATACTTCCAATTACTTCTATCGACTTAAAATTCTCAACATTATTAATACTGCCAATAGTGTTGCTGACAATTATTGTTATTTTTTGCTTACTTCTTTCTTAGTACTTTTTTGTAAACCCTTTCGATCATCATTTTCGAGGTGACATCACTGTCATCTTCGAGGTCTTTTGTCGAAGATCCATGTTCTAACAGCACTAAGAGAATAGATTCTCGACTAGACACTTCGAGAATGACGAATTGCCTTACTGCGCTACAGTAAACGACCAAACATCACCTTTAATGACTTTGCCTTCAGCTTTACCTTCAAAGAGTGCATCAACACGCCAAAAGTAAGTTTTACCTGCGCTTAGCTTTTTCGGGGTAAAAACATTGTATTTAAATTCCCCCTGATACTGTGGTGATTGAGTATTAGCATGTTTAACTTCGCTTTTTACCTCACCAAAATAAACTTGATGCCTTAATGCCTTATAAGCGTTTAACCACATTAAATCAGCATCTAACTTTACTTTCGTTGCTAAAGCAGGAGGTACTGGTTTTGACGCGGTACTATCTTGAAATCCGGGGATCCAGTAATCTAACGCTCCAAATTCATACGGGCCAATATCGGGTGATTTACCAAGGAACAAATTAGTTTTCCCTTTAATTTTTGCGCCAGCATCAATCAATGAGGAATCTGCTCTTGGGCGAAAATCTAAGTTATCAACATCACGCAGTTGTGAACGAACATCTAAACCTAAAGTCACCCCATCCCAGTTGTGATCAACAATACCGGGTACCGGATACTTGCTACTAGGTTTGGTTCTGTGACCTGAAAATTTATTACTGATATTATTGCGGGTAATTGTTTGCTGATTATGGCCCTGAATAACTTTGTTGCTACTGACAATTAAGTCATTTTGATGGTTATCAAAACTTAAATTGTTAAAAATAAAGTGGTTATCACCTTTAAAAAAAATACGGTCAGTATTCCAAGCCACATTATTAAAAACATTACCATTGTTGCCATAAGGGGCATTAGGGGTGTTTTTATTATCAAAACGAATGCCTTGTTTAACACTGTCATGCACCCAGTTGTAACGTACTATGCCGTCGCTTTGTTGTTTGACACTTAACTGGATCATCGAGCCATCGTTTTGTAAATAACCCGAATCAGATAGATCATTTAACTCAATTCTATTTCTAACACCTGCCTTAAATAACTCTGAGCAGCCTGTGGTATGAATGGTGTTACGTCTAAAAACTAATTCCTTAGCATTGACCATATTCAAGGTATAACCGCCTTTATAAGTACAGCTATAGTCAATGTCATGTATATAACAGTTTTCTACACGATTGCCGGTACCATTCATCTCAATGGCAGGACCATCGGTATAAGCAATTTTGCAGTTTTTCAATTGATTGTTGGCAAGACTATGTTCTTTTTTTACCACCATTTTGGTGACTTCAATAGGTGAGTTATCCCCTAACATACGTTTAGAATAAGACGGATACATTAACTCGCTATCTTCAACGTTAATAAAACTGCTACGACTTACATTAAAGGTAGTAGCGAAAAAATTAATACCTTGTAAGTTGATGTGCTTTGAATGTTTGATGTTAACAGCGTAACTTTGTACCTTGCCTCGTATGTTTAGTGTTTCAGGATTAACGCCCTGCTCTGCCCACAAATATAGCTGTTTGCTTTTTACATCATAAAACCATTCATTTTCTTCATCGAGCAAGCCTAATTTGCCTTCTAGAAAATAACCATGACGGCTAACACCTGATTTTTTGAAGCTAAAATGCGACTTAACCCCTTTGGTGTTATAGGAGAAATGATCTTCACCTGCTTGGTGCTTAGTAATTTTAGTTTGATAGGTTTTGAATGAACCTGAATTTACCACGATAATACCATCAGTTAAGTCAAAATTAAGTGCTGATAATTCTTTGTTAAAATAAGTACCTAGCTCACCTTTGTCTTTTTCAGGCCACATCATAGACTTAGTTTTATCCCAAACGGAACGATCATACCAATTGCCATTTGGCCACCGCGCCGAGGTCATACTTTTATCATTAACAAAGAGCTGCCAGATAGGCTGCTCTACAGTCGTTTGATAAATATTACCTTGGTACTTTTTCCATTTTTCATTAATGACAATAGAGCCATCAAGGATCACCTGTTCATTATTAAAGGCCTTAAAGGTAAACGGCTGCTTTTCAGTGCCCTTTACTTTCGATAAGGTAACTTCTTCAAAATAACGACCACCGCGTATATAGGTAATATCACCTTGACGCATTTTGTTTGCAGCTGTTTGAATATGCCTAAATGGTTGTTCAATACTACCTTTATTGCTATCACTACCATTTTTAGCGACAAAATATTCTGTCGCTATCGCAGGTAATACCAAGCAGGTACTAAGCAATACCATCGACATATTCATTTTTAATTTACTTACCATCAGCATTGATTATTTATTCCAATGTAGGGTTTTAACAGCCATAAGGCTTGGGTATTGTTCATCCGTATCACCAATGTCAATTTTTAACTGGCTTAGCTGCGCTTTTAATTTTACTTTTACAGCTGAACTTCCTTCATTGGGATATAAATTATTCATCTCTTTTGGATCACTCGCTAAATCATATAACTCCCAATATGGTGGTGTGGCAGCGGGCATTGCCCCATTAGCATCAAGTGGCAAACCGTAAAAGAATGCTAATTTATGGGTTTTAGTGCGAATACCATAATGTGCCGGAACAGTATGATGAGCCATATGTAGCCAATAACGATAATAGATAGCATCTCTGCCTTTAGCACTTTCTGGTTCAACAAGGGCTGCTCTAAAGCTATCACCCTGCATAGTTTCAGGTTTATTAACACCGGCGAAATCGAGTAACGTTGGCGCAATATCAATATTTAAAAATAACTCATTAGTGACTTTTCCTGGAGATGTTAACCCTGCTGCTTTTTTCACTGCAGAGTTCACCTTAGGGTATTGCACTAAAAATGGCATTTGTATGGACTCTTCGTAAATCCAACGTTTGTCATAATAGTCATGTTCACCTAACATCATGCCCTGATCTGAAGTATAGATTACGATGGTATTCTCTGTTAAGCCATTGTCATCAAGATAATCTAATACGCGACCAACATTCTCATCAACCGCTTTAATTGTTCGTAAATAGTCTTTGAGGTATTTTTGATAAGCAGCAGAGACAACAGTATTCCAATCATAGCTATCTAGTTCAAGCGGACCTGTAGGCCAGTCTTTATTTAACATACGAGTAACCAAGCCACGACCTTCCATACGACGCGATACCGACGAACCAAATTGTTGACCGGCTTTACCGTCAATAATCACCGCATCAGTAGGACCGTGTTTGCCACGATTATATAAACTTTTCGGTTCAGGAATTTTTACATCTGCCAAAAAGTTCTCATGACGCTTAGCAGGCTGCCACAAACCATGCGGCGCTTTATGGTGGATCATTAACATGAATGGCTTATCTTCATCACGCTTATTCAACCAATTTAGACCAACATCAGTAATAACATCGGTAACATAACCGGGATGAACTTGACCGCCTTTTTTACCGTTTTGCCATTTCTGACCAATTTCTTTTAGTTTAGGGTCAAAATACTTCCCTTGATTAGGCAATACATTGTAGTAGTCAAAGCCTGACGGCTGTGTTTTTAAATGCCACTTGCCGACAACAGCCGTTTGATAACCTGCCGATTGTAACTGCTTAGCAACATTATCTTTTTTGCGATCAAGCGGATCAGCCAGCGTTTTAACACCATTAGTATGGCTATATTGGCCAGTTAATATAGCCGCACGAGCAGGCGTACAAATGGAATTATTGGCATACATGCCATTAAAACGCACGCCACCTGTTGCTAAACGGTCAATATTAGGGGTTTTAAAAACAGACGATAGTCGCCCCTGATAACTTGATATGGCATTAGCAGCATGATCATCAGACATAATAAAAACAATATTTGGCTGCTTAGCTAAGGCTTGCGCGCTGACTTTTTCCGCAAAGGAAGCCGTGCTGCACACAATTGATGCCAGTGCTGATAACTTAAGGCTTGTTATTAATGTACTTTTAATTTTTGTTGTGAATTTCATTATATTCTTTCCAAATAAGTTACAACTTAAGTTGCAAATTAATCCCAAGTTAATTTCAAGAAAGCATCGTAACTTGCTTCTGGAGCATTAAGATCTAGTGGATCATCCACCACCTTTTTCCAATCGGCTAATTCAAGCATCATAGTTTGAATTTGCTGCTGATATTCTGGCTTTTCGCTTAAGTCATGCATTTCAAGTGGATCAGCTTTCATATCAAACAATTGTGTTCGTTTGATCATAGGGTAATAAATCAGTTTATAATCTTGACTACGAACCATGCGTTGGAAGTGTCGATAAGCGCCATAAATAGTGTCATATACGGTGTCTTTTTCACCTTTAATTAAAGGCACTATGCTTGGCGCATCAACACTTGCTGGAATTTCAAGCCCAGCAAGCTCTGCTGCTGTAGGAAAGACACTGTTCAAATAAAACATACCTGTGGATGTTTTTCCGGCTGGAATATTAGGACCTTTAACGATAAAAGGTGCTCTAACACTGTGATCATATTGATTTTGTTTACCCATCAAACCATGACGCCCCATGGCTAAACCATGATCTGCGGTGTAAATAATGACGGTATTATCTGCCTGACCAGACGCTTCTAATTGCGCAATAATTCTGCCTATTTGCGCATCAGTATGCTCGATCATGGCGTAATATTTACCAATTTTATCTTTGATTTCTTTTTCAGAGCGTGGAAAACCCGCTAAAACTTCATCACGCAGGTAATAGTCACCTTGATCAAATGGATGGTACTTTAAGAAGTTTTCTGGCAATTGCACTTTATCTTTAGGGTACTTTGCTAAATATTCATCAGGGGCATGTAATGGATCATGTGGCGCTAAAAAGCCAACATACATCATAAAAGGTTTTGAGCTATCTTGACGGTTTGCGATAAAATCAACCGCGGCATCAGCAACAACTTCGCTGGTATGTTTTCCGCCTTTATAGTCTGTAAAAGCGCTATCACCAGCTTTTGACCCGTCAAAATCGGTAAACTCAGCATCCCAATGACCGCCTTTTTCATGACGTGACATACCATTTTTATGTATTGCCTTACCATGAGTGAAACTACGACGCCAAACATCTAATGACAAGTGCCACTTACCTGTTTGAAAAGTATCGTAACCTGATTTTTTAAAAGTTTCACCAAAGGTGGCATGCTTCGCAACAAAGCTAGGATCGTTAACTCCGCGCGCATCTAGGCCAGTACGGTATAAATGACGACCCGTATTGATCATTTGACGACTCGGTAAGCAAACCGCGCCAGACCACGCACCTTGGTTAAACACATGGCTAAAACGCATGCCTTGTTTGGCGAGGTTATCTAAGCTTGGTGTATTGATATTTTTATTACCAAAGGCAGCCACAGTATCTGGTGCTTGGTCATCAGTTAAGATAAAGAGTACATTTAACGGCTTAGCTTTTACGCTACTTTTTTCTATAAATGTATTTTCAACAACGTTACCTTCAGCAATTTGTTGTTGGCTGCATCCACCAATAAAGAATAAAACCAATACCAAAAATAATACAGAGGGCAAACTGAAAGCTAGTCTGCCAATATATTGATTATTTTTACCTGTACTAAAAAAGTTCATTAAAGCTGCCTTTGTCAAATGTAGAGAGTGCTAAATAATGTTTATTAAAGCGATTAATCAGAAAACATTTACTTTACTAAACTACCGCAACAACTGACCTTTGTAAAGAATAAACACCAAACAGATAAGCAAAACTCCTTCAAAAACCAAAATAACAAAATAATTACTTATAAAAAACACAGCGTTCAACTTCTATCTTGATAATAGAGAAGATATTTCCAGTCATTGATAGGCATTGAATTAGATCTTAAAAAGGTAACAATAAAACGAGTGAGTTTGTTTGAGAGGACATTATGTATGGTATAAAACTACCCTTTATAATATTGAGCGGCTTTCTAATAGCCTAAAAGCTGACTGTTGATAATTTACTTATTGATTTTAATTATTTAAAAAACTTAAAAGGTGTTGTTGATGTGTGGTTACTTTTCAGACCTAACATTAAAATAATATGAATTAAAGCATTGATAAAAGTAACAATAAAATGACAACTACGATATATTGATTTTAATGCGTTTATTATCTTTATAAATAGGTTGTGTGAATTAACAGAATGAAAACTGAATTTATAAACTCCATCAAACAAATTAATGAACTAACTTGGCAATCATTAGCCGACTCTAGCTCGCCATTTGTAAACTATCAATTTTTTAAAGCATTAGAAAACAGCCAATCGGTTTGCAGTAAAACAGGTTGGCAGCCGCATCATTTATTATGGTCAAACTCCAACAATGTCCGCGCAATACTTCCCATGTATATCAAACAGCACTCCTGGGGAGAATATGTATTTGACTGGGCATGGGCTGATGCTTACCAAAAACATAATGAACCCTATTACCCTAAATTAGTGGCAACGATTCCTTTTACGCCAATATCAACATCTAAGCTAATGACAAGTGAGGTAGAACTGTCTCAAGTGTTTTCGGCTCTAAGTGAGTATTGTCTAACGCAAAATATTAATAGTTGGCATATTTTGTATGCAGATAAGGTCGATAATCAGCCACAGAAATTAAACAATGTATTTCATCGTAATACCGTACAGTTTCATTGGTTTAATCGTCGATATCACGATTTTAGTGACTTTTTATCTACCTTTACCGCACGAAAAAGAAAGAATGTTAACAAAGAGCGCTTATCAATTGCACAGCAAAATATAAAAGTACGCCGAATTTTAGGCAAAGATATTACGCCGGAAGAGCTTTCTTTTTTTTACTTAACTTACCAGTTAACCTATATAAAACGCGGTCATTCCCCCCACTTAACCGCTGATTTTTTTGCTCGTGCCTTAAAGTCACTTACCAATAATATTTTATTAGTGATTGCGAGTCTTAACGACTGTGACATAGCCTGCGCCTGGTTTTTCTTTGACGAACAGCAGCTTTACGGTCGCTATTGGGGTTGTACACAAACGCATAACAATCTTCATTTCGAACTTTGTTATTATCAAGGTATTGAGTTTTGCATTGAACAAAAGCTACAAACGTTTAATCCTGGAGCACAAGGCGAACATAAAATTCAACGAGGTTTTGAGCCCGTATTGACGCATTCTTATCATTGGATAAAGCATTTAGGTTTTAGAGCGGCAATACAGCAGTTTTGCCAACAAGAGCAACAACAAATGCAGCGCTATTTAACGCATTGCCAGCAGTTTTTGCCATTCAAAGCAAAAGTAAATTAATCTACCGAAAATATTTAATGGGTGTAAACATAATGACAAAGCCATTTTCACAAGCGTGTGAAAACAATAAAAAGCCAATACTCGAAACATTAACTCGCGTATTGGCCAATCATAAACAGGTATTAGAAATAGGCTCGGGCACCGGGCAACATGCGGTTTATTTTGCTAAACACTTGCCTTTTCTTACCTGGAAAACCAGTGATTTAGCTATTAATCATGCCGGCATTAACCAATGGATAGCTGACTTTCCCACAGCTAACATTAAACAACCATTAACAATCGATTTAGCCGGCGTTCTGCCATTAACTGAAAACATAGATGCCATATTCACGGCTAATACCTTGCATATTATCAGTTGGCCGTTAGTACAAATATTTTTCAATATGGTTGATAAACAGTTAACCGAAAATGGGGCTCTATGCATTTATGGGCCGTTTAATTATCAAGGAAAATATACTAGCGCAAGTAATGCTAACTTTGATCTTTGGCTAAAAGCGCGAGACGAAGATAGTGGTATCCGTGACTTTGAAGCCGTTTGTCAATTGGCGACAAAGGCAGGTTTATCTTTAAAAGAAGATATTGCAATGCCTGCAAATAACCGAATGTTAATATTTAAAAAAATAGCCTAAAAACTAATTCCTAAGCTGGCAGGCAACTATTTTTTAAGCTAGCTATAATAGATAGATGTAAATTCAACAATAATGCTTAGGATAAATTAATGCGCCAAGTGTTTTATATCTTTCTAATCATATTTATCTTTGCAAGTGTGAATAAAGTTTGCAACGCACAAGAAATCATTGTTTTAAGTACCTTTGAGTTTCCACCTGAACACTCTAAGGAATTGCCGAATACTTATTAATGACACGATTTCCAAAGGGGGCATTGGAAAAAATTACTTATAATAAAAACCTGTTAAAGAATATGATTCATTTATCTATTTTCCACAAACATTGGCAAGCAGTCTATTTATTTTAGAACGTTTTAATCAGGGGTTGAAAAAACTGAAGAGTAGTGATCAATACCAACAAATATTATCTAATTTCTCAAAAGGGTATTACGCTATTTCTGCTGTTGATAACAAAGAATAACCTGTTACTTTGCTCACAATTGAATTAATGATTTTACTGTGTCATTGTTTTCGATAAAAGATGCTAAGAAAATCCCCCCAGAGACATATATATGACCATTTTTATGGTGGTTTTTGTCAACGAGTCGTTCAACCTGAATGTGAACTAAGCCACTAATATAGTCATTCACATAATAACTTTAGCATGGTTTCAAAGAGCAAAAAGTGGATATTCTGTATTTGCTTACTGTTTAAAATTTCCTTTCTTATTAAAATAAACTAGTTCTTGGGCATTTGTAATTCGCAAGGGAGCTCGATTATAAAGGTTGTTCCTTCACCCCGTTGGCTTGTGCACTGAATATGACCATTAAGTTTTGATACCGTATTATAAACAATGGTCATTCCTAAGCCTGGCCCACCTTGACCACGTTTGGAAGTAAAAAACGGTTCAAATATTTGCTCTACCTGTGAGTCTGTCATACCTTTGCCGTTATCACTATAAGTGATTATAAGTCCGCCATCATTCGACTCTGTCACTGTGATATTAATTTCACCATTAATATCTCGGTTAAAACCATGATTAATTGTATTGGTAGTTAAGTTACTAAAAATATGGATAAAGAGGCTAGAGTGGCTATTTATCCATATTTTTCCATTACAAGTTAAATTTACCGTAAAAGGAGAAGAAACATATTTGTTTTTTAATGTAGCAATTATATCCGTTAAAAATATTTTTAAATTGAATGGCTCTCTGTGCTGTATAGGAAACTCTACTGCCACCTCCTTAAATATGTTAATTAAGTTAGCACTGCGGGTTAAATTTCGGCTGATTAACTCTAGATAGTCAGAGAGTTGGTTAAATGTATCATTCACAATTTGCGAAGTTAATCTCTTTTCTTTTGCTTGGTCAATCACTTCTTCTGTTGCTGAAGTGGCCGTAATGCAAACGCCAATAGGAGTATTAAGCTCATGTGCTATCCCTGCTACTAGGCTTCCCATAGCAGCCATTTTTTCGGTTTCAATAATATGACTTTGTGCCTCCTGCAATTTATCGAATGATGCCTTTAATGCCGAATTTTTTCTTTCTAGCATTGCTGGACTGGGATAAGCAAGGAAAAATGGCAATACACGCCAAATTATAATGCCTGATAGTACAGAAGTTATAGCGGTAATGGCTTTGGTAATGGCAGAAATCCCATAGATAGGTTTCCAAACAACAATTGCAGCGATTAAATGCGAAGTGCCACAGGCTATAAAAATAATTGACCCTACTAAAATGAAAAATGCAGGATAAGGTAAATCTTGTCGCTTTTTAACAAAGACGATCACTGCAATCGTAATTGAATAATAAGCCAACGCTGTAAGCACATCTGATATTACAGACACCCAAAGAATCTCGGGTTTCCACAAGTAGCACATACCGTGTGGCATATATTGTTCATAGTTAAAAAATGATGCTTCGTTCATGCCTGAGTTCTCCAAACTTCTATAATCCCTAAGAACATTACGTTAAGGAGTTTGTTGTATCTAGTTGATAAATTGAAGGTAATCGTCTTTAATTTAATTGAGAATGATTAACCTGTTTTCGCATGGTTTGCGTTTATTGAGCATACCAAAGTCACTATTTAGTAAATATTCTATACCCTTGAGATTAGTAGAGAATTTCTATTATTTAAAATAAAATATTAATTTAAAATAAATGTTATTAACATTAATAGAAAATAGGTGGCTACTTTTTCCATAGACTGTGTGAACACTTTTTGATCACCTTTTCGTATAAGACCAATACCAGTAAGTTAGTGGTCAAATATTAATGAGGATAAATTTTCAAGAACAAAGCGCTTGATTGAGCAATAGCTGGCGTGTGTGATTGAAAGTAACGACGTTATTGGAATATTTAGTCCATTAAGTTATTTCCCACTCAGCGAGAATTAAAAGGCTTAGAGGCAAGGCATTGATTGAAGAGAATGGTTATTCAGGAGAATATGCTCCTGCATTCTCTTCTAAGTAACATAAACTTAAGGTGTTGATTTATAAGAAAAGAAGAAATATAAAAATCGTCATCTTCAAAGTATCTAATCGAAGATCCATTGTCTTTTAGAAACTGGATCCCCGACTAATGCACCACGGGGATGACGAACAAAGGTTTGCTGTACTTGCGGATAAAATGTTACTAGTAGATGGTTGAGGCGCAGCCGCTGATTTGCTAATAAGCTAGATCCATGTAGCGCCCTTGTCAAAATTAATAACGCAGCATATAAGGCTTTTAAACTCGCCCTTGGGAGCTTGTCAGAAAAGCAATAAAAACACACAAACAAGTATCATAATAATAAATGCTAATATTGTTAATATTCCTTTGATTTATAAAAATTAATGGCTCAAATTTATTTTATCTAGTCATAAGTTATATACAAAAAAACCATAAATCAAGCTAACTCGCAATGTGCCTCAGAGTGAGATATAACCATTTATACTGGAGTAAATTGGTTTCTACTTCCTATTTACAAAAAGCGAATCATTGGACTTCACAGTAAAGACTCTTCTTTGTATAAATCAAAATTTATTTCATCAACTTTAATACTACCAATAGAATTTCCCAATGAAAACAGCGCAATTACTTGCAAATATATGGTCATAGTTAACGGTGCTAGACTATGCAATTGATATTCTTTAATGCTCAAGGTAACCATTAAGAATATACTGGCACTGATACTGATAAATACTAGTGATTTAATTGCAACCGTTATTACCTTTTGTCGATCTGCTTCAGTTTGGTGAGGGTTGAGTTTTTTACCGTAAAGATTCCAATAAATTAAACCAGAAAAAAACGCATTTACAGACAAAAGAATCCCCGCTGCAAATACGGCGCTACCTTCAATACTTATTATGAAATCTTCTAAATAAAAGCTGTAGACAATGGCAATCAATAAAGTAATCAAAGCAACACAAAGCCACTTAACTGCAATAAAATTAACAAGACTACGAGGACTTAAAGTAGCACTACGTACCGAACTTCGGTCTGCTGTTCGCATCATTTTAAATTGACTAAATTCAGAAAGCTCAATTATCATAACTGGCATAAACTGCACCATAAAAAATAACCACACTAATACTTGAGGTTCAATAAACTCACCTTTGTTATTAAACACTATACTTAAGATTAAAGTCACTAAGCCAGCAGCAGCAATCAACCAATTGGCTAAGCGATAATTACCATGAAAACGATGATAATTTTCGATAGGTTGTGGATACAACTTTGGATACTGATTACACGGGTAATGGGTTATTACATAGCGCATACGTTGATATATTTTATTAGGGAAATACACCGAAAAAAGTAATATTTGACTTAAAAATAAAATATAGAATATGGTTTCAATCATCTTAACTTCCTCTCTTTCTATCTGAATTCATTACCTTTGTAAATGCAATACGAATCTCTGAATCTGTAGCTCCGGTATTTCTCAACATACCAATCACATCAGTTAGTTTTTCCTCAACAAGGTCGTTAAGATTAACCGTACAGTTTTTCTCCGCATCAGGATGAATATAACTACCGCGATATCCTTTGGCTTGAATAACAGAGTCTCTTTCAAGCAAACGATAGGCTTTAGCGACAGTTTTGTTATTTAAACCAAGATCATTTGCCAATTG